>Ga0065721_10003624_pt1 | contig 147989 bp, 116 predicted proteins | sample Mesricmetagenome_FD_59108 | JGI IMG/M metagenome (GOLD analysis project Ga0065721, IMG submission 59108) | Mesophilic microbial community from rice straw/compost enrichment Sample: eDNA_1 v2 (version 2) | ecosystem: Engineered > Solid waste > Grass > Composting > Bioreactor | place: USA...
AGCAGCAAGAGCAAAAATATCGCTGCAAGGGTAACCCTCTGCAGCGATATTTTCATAAAAAACGTTTTTATTTACCTATGCGAGCCATCTTTACAGTGAGCAATCACCTTTTGAGACGGCCCCTTTGTTGTTGTATGCCCAGCAGAGGCGATCTGTCACCCTGCATGAAAAATCCGTCAGATCACACCAGAAAGAGTAGGATTGCCGCCTGTTGCATACCTCTTCCGCTCTCTATAATGAAGCTCAACTATGCTCATGTATCATGTGCTTGAACATAACAGGGCTAACATTTAAGGAGCTGATAGTAGTGGCAGCAGGACATCAATGGGTGACGGCAGAGATAAGGGAGAGAGCGAGAAAGCTCGTATCCCAAATGACCCTTGAGGAAAAAGTCGGCCAGATGACGCAATTCGACTGGGGCTTTCATGCGATAAACCCGGATGCGGGCGATACGGTGAACCGGCTAATGAAGGAGGCCGTAAGCCGTGGATTTGTCGGCTCGCTTTTTAATTTGCCGGGAGCGGATGAGGCGAACCGGCTGCAAAGGCAGGTCATCGAGCGTTCCAGGTTAAGCATCCCGATGATCACGGGCAGGGATGTGATTCACGGCTACCGAACGGTGTTCCCGATTCCGCTTGCGCTGTCGGCGAGCTGGAACCCGGATCTGATCCGGCGGGCAGCGGCAGCCGCATCGCGCGAAGCAGCAGCCGACGGCATCTCATGGGTATTTGCTCCGATGATTGATGTGACAAGAGATCCAAGATGGGGACGGATTGCTGAGAGTATGGGAGAGGATCCGTATCTTGCAGGAATAATGGCGGAAGCCTGGGTGCAGGGCGCGGAATTAAGGACGGAAGCCGGCCAGTCCGGCTTATCAGTTGCCAGCTGCCCGAAGCATTACGCAGGCTACGGCTTTGCCGAAGCGGGCAGAGATTACAATACGGTGGACGTATCCGACCGGGTGCTGCGCGAAGTCATCTTGCCGCCTTTCCGCAAGGCGGTGGAAGCGGGCGCGCTCAGCCTGATGGCTTCCTTCAATGAGTTGAACGGAATACCGCTCTGCGCCAACCGGTATTTACTGACGACGATTTTACGAGAGGAATGGGGCTTTGAAGGCATTGTATGCAGCGATTACAATGCCTTTCATGAGCTTGTTGCCCACGGCATTGCACGGGACGGCAAGGAAGCCTGCGAGCTGGCGATCAAGGCCGGAACGGACATGGATATGCATTCCGGATTGTATTATACATATTTGCCGCAGCTGGTCGAAGAGGGAAGGGTGCCGGAGCACCTGATCGATCAGGCGGCAGAACGGATTCTGGCGGTGAAGATTAAGCTGGGACTGTTCGAGCAGCCTTTTGTTGAACCTGCGCAGCGTGAACGGGTGATATTATCGGAAGAGCATACGGCCTTGGCGCGGGAGGCGGCAAGAGAATCCATCATTCTGCTGAACAATGAAGCCAATAGCCTGCCGTTAGCCAAAGATGCTGGCTGTATTGCCCTGATTGGACCGATGGCAGCAAATACGCTGGATCCGTTAGGATGCTGGGCCGTTGACGGCAAGGCGGAGGATGTTGTTTCTATGGAAGAAGGCATCCGGGCAAAGCTTTCGCCCGGTGCCAAGCTTCTAACCGCACGCGGCTGCGGAATAGAAGACGGCGGAAATACAGAGTTTGCGCGGGCACTGGACGCTGTTGCGCAAGCGGATGTGGCCATCGTCGCAGTTGGAGAGAGCCTGGCGATGAGCGGAGAAGGGAATTCGCGTTCGGAGCTGAATTTGCCTGGACGGCAGAGGGAATTGGCGGAAGCGGCGATCGCGCTGGGCAAACCTGTCATTGCGGTAGTGCTGAGCGGCAGGCCGCTGACCATCGGCTGGCTGCAAGAGAAGGCGGCGGCTGTCGTTCAAGCTTGGCATCCGGGGATCCAAAGCGGCCATGCGATCGCTGATGTGCTCTTCGGAGACTATAACCCGAGCGGCAGATTGCCCGTTACTTTTCCACGCAGCACCGGGCAGATTCCGCTTTATTATTATCGCAAGAACACGGGCCGCCCGCCGGGCGGCAGCAATACATCAAGATATATCGATACGCCGGTGCAGGCGTTATATTCCTTCGGTTACGGACTGAGCTACACCCGCTTTGAATATTGCAATTTGCGGTTAAGCGCATCCCGAATCCATGCTTCGGGTTCGGTAACGGTAACGGTGGAAGTAAGCAATATCGGTAAGGTTTCCGGTGAAGAGACGGTTCAGCTCTATATTAGGGATGTAGCGGCCAGCGTGACGCAGCCTCTCAAACGGCTCAAAGGCTTTAAGAAGGTCTTGATCCTGCCGGGAGAAACAAAAGAGGTATCTTTCTCCGTGTGCGCAGAAGAGCTGGCTGTCATCGGGGCGGATAACCGATTGGTCGTAGAGCCGGGGCTGTTCCGGCTATTCGCGGGCCCAAATTCGGAAGAGGGGTTGGAGGCGGAGCTGTACGTAATTGAGGAGAGCGGGGAGAGCAGACGATGATTTTTCGGAATGTTGAGCTGTACAATGTGCAGGAGGTGCTTGAATGCACGGACCGCTCCGGCTATCAGCTAAGCCGGGTTCCGGAGCGGGTTCGCAGCCGTTTGAACCGGAATGCTCAAGGAGCGGCGCTGTCAACAAGCGGCTGTGAGATCCGTTTCAACATGGCAGGCGACCGCGTCAAGCTTGTACTTCAGCGAGACCAGGTACCTCAGACCGGAGCATTCGGGGTAGCGGAAGTTTATTACGGTCCGTTCCAAGGCCATTATTGGTTATGTCCGTTTGCGATCGGAACGGAGCCGTCGGAGATCATTATTGAGAAGCCGGATAATCTGGACAAGCTCGCAAGGCTTGCCAAAGAGCAGCAGCTGCCGTACGATCCGCACATGATTCGGGTGATTCTGCCTTATGATCTGCCGCATATTCTGGTTGATATCGAAGGGGATACGACACCGCCGCAATCCGGTCAGTCACCGTCCCGCCGATATTTGGCTTATGGGTCGTCCATTACCCATGGCGGCAGTGCCGTCAGGCCAACCGGTTCTTATGCGATGAGGCTGGCGCAAAAGCTGGAAGCCGATTTAATCAATCTTGGCTTTGCCGGAAGTGCCGAGCTGGATGAGGCCGCCGCCGATTATATCGCAGAGCGGCAGGATTGGACATTTGCGACGATTGAACTGGGTATAAACGTAATAGACAAGTGGGATACGGAGACGTTTGAGCGCAAGGTCCATGCTTTTCTGGGAAAAGTGGGGCCGAGTCACAAGGAGAAGTGGATATTTTGTACGGACCTCTTTATGAATGAGAAGGATCTGGAAGGTAACCCGAAAGTGAAGCAGTTCCGGGATATTGTGCGGCTTGCCGTAGAGAAACTTGATCTTCCGAAGCTCATCTATGTGCCCGGCGATGAGCTGTTAACCTGCATGACCGGTCTGTCAGCCGATCTTGTTCATCCTTCCGAGCAGGGCTTTGAGGAGATCGCAGGACGGCTTGCGTCGATCATGAAGGAGAGAATAGGCGAAGCAGCCGAAAAGTGATTATAATAGAGCCGTGATGAAAACGCTGACGCTATTATTCGAAAGAACAGTAGGATAACACCAGAAAGAGTCGGATCGTCTCCTACAGCCGCCGCAACAGGTTTCTTATAATGTGGAGTATCCAGCGCATGTAGCTATTGCAGAAGGGGAGCGAGAAGGATATGAGCAGTTACGTATTCCAGAGAAACGTTCAAGTCTATGAGCGGGCGGATATTGTCGTTGTAGGCGGAGGACCTGCGGGAGTAGCGGCAGCTATTGCGGCTGCGCGATGCGGGAAAAAAGTGATTCTGCTCGAGCAATCCGGCCAGTTAGGCGGCATGGGAACACTGGCGAATGTCAGTGTATTTATGGGTGTCGGAAACGTGACGGGTATTTACCGGGAGATTATTTCGGAATTTATGCCGCAGCAGCCGGTTCCGGGCGATCATAAAGGATCGATCTGGCCGCAATATAATCCATTCCGGCTCAGGCTGTATCTGAACGAGAAGCTGGAAAAGGAAGGCGTGGAAGTGCTGTTTCATGTCAGCTTCGTCGGTACGGTGATGGAGCATGGGCGGGTAACGGCAGTCGTCGCCAATTCCAGGGAAGGGCTGATTGCCTTCGAGGGGGATGTTTTCATCGATTGTACGGGAGACGGACGTGTTGCGATTGACGCCGGTGCCTCTTATACGACCGGTCGGGATGGCGACGGCATGACACAGCCGATGACACTGATGTTTATGATGCAAAATACGGGCTTGCCGGTTTCGCGTCAGCTGCCGGAAGGCTGTTATCATTATGAAAGTATAGAAGAGCTGCCTCAGGGAAGGCTGCTGCATTGGGAGCAGAACGAACCGGGCAATCTGCTTATCAATATGACACGCGTCAAAGGAAACGGCGCTAAAGTGAAGGATGTCAGCCACGCGGAACGGGAAGCGCTGCGGCAGGTATTCTCTGTGGCCGACTACCTGCAGCGCAACGGGCACGAGCAGTATGTGTTGTCCCATGTGCCGGGGCAGATCGGCGTCAGGGAAACGAATCAGATCGTCGGCCATTATATGCTGACCGAGGATGATCTCCTTGCCGGCCGCCGATTCGACGATGTTGTGGCACAAACTAATTACGAGATTGACATCCACAGTCCAGACGGCAAGTCGGGCACCGACGAGCGAAAGATCGACGGCTATGATATTCCTTACCGGTGCCTGATTCCGAGCGGCGTGGAAGGGCTGATCGTAGCCGGGCGGGCCATGTCGGCTACCCATGTGGCCATGTCGTCGATGCGCGTGCAGGCGACCTGCTATGCGCTTGGGCAAGCGGCGGGGGTGGCGGCGTCGATCGCCTCGAATCGAGGCATCCGCGTGATCGAGGTGGACAAAGAGGAGCTGCACGGCGGGCTGGCTCGCCAGAACGTTGTTTTCCTGAAGAGCTGAACAACTCACATAATCGAATAGCAAGGCAAAGACATGGCGGCTATGCTGCGATGTCTTGCTTGTTTTAACAACAAAGGAAGACGATAAGGGGGCATCCTTATGTATAAACTTGTAATTGTGGATGATGAACCGGCGGTACGCCAGGGGCTCAGCACGGTATTCGACTGGGAGACTTACGGCATTCAGCTGGCGGGGCAGGCGGATGACGGTGACACTGGCCTTGAGCTGATCGAGCAAGTGAAGCCGGATATTGTGCTCACCGATATTATGATGCCGACAATGGACGGCATCCGCATGGCCCAGGAGATTAGACAGCGGTTCCCGGAGACGAAAATTGTGTTCATCAGCGGTCATAATGACGCTGATTTCCTCAAATCGGCGCTGCAGGTTCATGCCGTTGATTATATCTTTAAGCCGGTGAAACGCTCGGAGCTGCAAAAGGTGATCGAGAAGGTGACCGCAGGGCTGAGAGCAGAGGAGCAAGAACGACGGATCGTGCAGGACATGCAGGTGAAGCTGACGCAAAGCATGCCGCTGCTGCGCGAGAAGTTCCTTCTGTCGCTGCTGCGCGATGGCGCTACGGCAACCGGCAATTTGCAGGAGCGACTTGAATTTCTTAGCCTGATGCTGCCGGCGGAATGGCCCTATATCGTCCTTGTGGTGACGATCGACGACTCGGCGGAGGTGCTGGCTGGCCGTTCAGAGCGGGACAAGCAGCTGCTGTCCTATTCGATCCTGAATGTAATGCAGGAGCTGATCGACAGCCGGATGAAAGGTTATGCTTTCGAGAACCGGACAGGGGAGTATACCGGACTTCTGATGCTGGATGAACAAGAGGAAGTGCAGGAGGAGCAGCTGTATGCGCTCGCGGAAGCGGTCCAGGATAACCTTCGCAGATGGCTGAAGCTCAGCGTAACGATCGGCGTGGGAGGAATCGTCCGCAGCATCACAAGCCTATCCGCTTCTTATAAGCAAGCCAGGGAAGCGGCAGACCGGAAATGGTATCTGGGCAAAAACAAGATTATTACGGCCGACAGCCTGGAAATGAGCGGCGAGGCTCTCAGTCGATTTGACGCAGGGCAAAGCGAGAAGCTGATATCCGCGCTCAAGGCGGGTGACCGAAGCGGTGTGGAAGCTGGGCTAGACGATATTTTTCATCCGCTGGCAACAAACCGCAAGGACGGCTTCAAATATGGCCGATATATGAGCCTGCAGTTAATTCTGCTGTCTGAGCGGGTGCTGCTTGATCTGAACCTGCTCACGAAGGAATGGAACGAGAAGGAGGATGAGGTGCTGGACCGGCTGCTGAAGCTGGAGACGATGGCAGAGCTGATACGTCTGGTCACCTCCTATCTGTCTGATGTCTGCGCGTGGGTCGAGGAAAAGAGGAGCGGCCGGGTAAGCCATGTCATTGAGGCCATCCAGCAATTTGTCGGCGACCATTACGCTGAGAACCTGACGCTCGCGGAAATCAGCGGACATGTATATTTGAGCCAGACCTACGTCAGCCTGCTGTTCAAGCAGGAAACAGGGGAGACGATCTACGATTATTTGATCAAAGTGCGCATTGAGAAGGCCAAGCAACTGCTGTGTGATCCCCGGATGAAGTTTTACGAGATATGCGAAGCGGTCGGTTATACCGATCCGAGCTATTTCAGCAAGCTGTTCAAACGGATGACGGGACTGACGCCAAGCACGTATCGGGATCAACATTACAATTGAAGGGGAATGGCCTGTGGACGGTATTTTGAAGCGGGGATGGGAACGAACCAGGAGGCTTGGCAACAAGATTCTAACCGCGAGAAAATGGATGCTGGTCTATATCGTGCTGATTTTGCTGCCGGCATCCGTCATGCTGTACCTGTATTACAACCGGTCAACGCAGATTTTGGAGGAGGAGGTGTCCCGTTCCATCCAGCAGACGCTGAAGCAGGCGGGAATTAACCTCAGCTACCGGATGAACCATATCGAGGATTTGTCTAATTCCCTCTTCATGAACAGGCGGCTGTACAACGATCTGAACCGGTCGGGCGAGATCGGCGAGCAGATTGAGCAAAGCAAGGATTTGAGAAATCTGCTGGAGTCGGTGCAGACGAAATCCGAGATCGTCCGGGCACGCGTATTTACGGATCCGGCTAATATTTACGGCAGCGATATGCTCAATATTTTTCCGCTGCAGGCACTCAAATCTTACTCTTGGTACAAGCCGATTATGGATGCCGGGGGCGGTATCGTATGGACGGGCAACTATACAGAGTCATATCTGGACACCGGAGATCAGTCGATCTTCTCCGTCGGGCGCATGCTGCGCAATCCGCGCCATTACGAGCAGACGGTTGGCGTTCTGATGATCGATGTCTCAGTGTCAATGATTACCGATATTTTATCCGAGCTTGATCTGCCCAGCCAGCGTACGGCTTATCTCGTGGACCGCAGCGGGACGATTATTTACCACGAGAATGACGGACTTATCGGCACGAAGGACACATTGGGGGAGGAAACGAAGCTGATCGGCACTTCGGAAGACGGCATTATCCGCCATTCGGACGGCAAAGAAGTGATCTACGACATTTACACGACAATTCAGCCGATGGGATGGAAACTCATCTCCGAGGTTCCGAAGTCGGATATTTCCCATCGCACATCCGCTCTGAATCAATTGTCGGGAGTCGTGACACTGATCGGGATGTCGATTATGTTCCTTATTTTTTCTTTCTTTCTTATGACGTTTATTGAGCAGGGGATGAACCGGCGTATTCGGGCGATCGTGAAGTCGATTCGCACCGAGGGGATTGAGAGGCTGGACCATATCCGGCCAAGCTCCGACAGCCCGTTTTACCTGCTGGAGCATAGCGTCGACCATCTCATTCACCGGGTGAAGGGTTTGATGGAGGAGACCTATAGCGCCAAGATGCAGGAGCGGGAAGCCCAACTGCGTGCGCTGCAGGCTCAGATCAACCCGCATTTTCTCTATAATACTCTCGACACGATCAACTGGCTGGCGATTGCTCGTGAAGCCACGGATATCAGCGCAATGATTGAAGGTCTGTCCGATTATTTCCGTCTCAGTCTGAACAAAGGCAGGGACAATGTGAGCCTGAAGGATGAACTAGAATTGGCCAGAGTCTATCTGGAAATTCAGCAGAACCGGTTCCCGGCCAGCTTCACGTTCGAGATCGAAGCCGGATTAGAGACAGGGAATTATATGATTCCGAAGCTGACCCTTCAGCCGATCGTGGAAAACGCGCTGCTCCACGGCATCCGCAAGGCACGCGGCAAAAAAGGGATGATCCGCCTTCTGGCCATACTCGAAGGTGAAGATCTCCTCCTCGCGGTATCTGATGACGGAATCGGCATGAACAAGGAGACGGTCGATAATCTGCTCAGTGCCTCCCGTCCCGAGCCAACACCCGCATACGGCAACGGCAGCTCTTACGGGCTCTACAACGTGGATGAACGCATTAAGCTGTTCGCCGGCAACGCCTATGGGCTGAAGATCCGGTCAATCCCGGGGGAGGGCACAACCGTTACGGTACGGCTCAAAGCGGTCAGGCGAAATAATGAGTAGGATACGCCCAGAAAGTGTCGGATAGCCATCTACAGAGCTTTCCCTTCTGTCCTTATAATGAAGCCATAAGTACAGGAGGTGCAGCTATGAGATGAGTGAAATCGCAAAAGCAGTACAACAAATGAATGCAAGGAAATCCGTTAAGAAAACAAGCAGATGGCGGCTTGTCCTGCGGAACTTCGATTATTATTTGCTGCTGATCCCCGGACTGTTATTCCTGCTGTTGTTCAAATACGCGCCGATGTACGGAGTCGTTATCGCGTTTCAGGATTACAACATTTTCGACGGGATTACAGGAAGCAAGTGGGTAGGCTTTGAGCAGTTCAGCAAGCTTGTGCATTCGGAGGAATTCGCGCAAGTGTTTACAAATACGCTGCTGATCAGCGTATACAAAATCGTCCTGCTGTTCCCGATCCCGATCATCATCACTTTGTTTTTGAATGAGATCCGGTTCACGGCGTTCAAACGTTCGATTCAAACGATCATCTATATGCCCCACTTCTTATCCTGGGTCATTATCTCCGGATTGTTCATGACGATTCTGTCTCCGTCCGACGGATTGGTTAATACCGTTATCGGCTGGTTTGGCGGCGACCCGATCACCTTCTTTATGGACAACCGTTTCTTCCGCAGCGTGGTGGTATTCACCGCAGGCTGGAAGGAGATCGGCTGGAATGCGATCGTCTTTATCGCGGCGCTTGCGGGCATCGATCAAGAGCAATACGAAGCAGCTTCCATTGACGGCGCAGGCCGGTTAAGGAAAATGTGGAACATCTCGCTTCCGGGCATTCTGCCGACGATTATCCTGATGTTCATTCTCCGCATCGGCATGGTGCTGGATGCCGGCACGGAGCAGATTCTGACCATGTACAACCCTACGGTATATGATTCCGGTGATGTCATCGGAACGTTCGTTTATCGAATGGGTCTTGGCAAGATGGATTACAGCTTCAGCACGGCCGTTGGTCTCTTCAACTCGATTGTCGGCTTCATTCTGGTTATCTCGGGCAACTGGATCAGCAAGAAAACGCTGAACCGCGGGATTTGGTAGGGGGGCTGATGATGCATATTCATAAAAGAACATTTAGTGATTGGGCGCTCGACGCTTTTGTCTACGGTTTCATGATTGTTCTGGGGTTGATTACGCTGCTGCCGATGGTGCATGTATTCGCCACTTCGGTGAGCGCAGAGTGGGCACTGTTATCAGGGAAGGTCAACCTGCTGCCGGTCGGCTTCCAGCTCGATACGTTGACGAAGGTATTCACCTCGCATGTATTCGTCCGTGCGTTTGGCGTATCGGTATTCGTTACAGTAGTTGGAACAGCGTTAAGCATATTGCTGACGGCTGTTACCGCTTATCCGTTATCCAAACGCCATCTGCCCGGCGTCAGCTATGTAATGGTCCTGTTCGTCTTCACCATGCTGTTCAACGGCGGACTGATTCCGAACTACCTGCTCATCCGCCAGCTGCATTTGATCGATACGTTGTGGTCGCTCATTTTGCCCGGCATGATCAGCGTATTCAATATGCTTATTATCAAAAGCTACTACGAAGGGCTTCCCGAAGCGCTTGAGGAATCGGCCCGGATCGACGGAGCAAAGACGTATACGATTCTGTTCCGTATCCTCCTGCCGCTCAGCATGCCAGTTCTTGCGACGATTGCCCTGTTCTATGCAGTTGGGTTCTGGAACGATTACTTCAACCCGATGCTGTATATTAATGATCCGGCGCTGAAGACGCTTCAGCTTCATCTGCGGGATGTGGTGATGGAGGTTGATTCATCCAACGCCATTAATAAATCCGCCGACGACCTGATGAACATGTCGCCGGAAGGAATCCGGGCCGCAACGGTTGTTGCCTCCACGATTCCGATTCTGCTGGTTTATCCGTTCCTGCAAAAGTATTTTATCAAAGGGGCTTTGGTTGGTTCCGTCAAAGGTTGATGCGGCTTCGCATTAACGCAGGCGGTACCGGTGCCGCCAGCTTAATGATAGATTTGCTCAGATAAATATACAGGAGGGTTCAACGTGAGAAAAACAAAAAAATGGGCAGCGCTGACTGTAGCAGCCAGCATTATGCTCACAACTGCCGCATGCGGCTCGAACAGCAATAACGGCGGAGATAATAACGCCGCAGCTTCCAATTCGCCGTCAACGGCGGCAAACGAATCGCAGAATACAGGTGGGCCTAAGCCTGAGCTTCGTGCTCTGTTCCGCGCAGGCGGCGATTACAATACGGATCCGATTGCTCTCATGCTCCAGGAGAAGACAGGCTACACCGTCAAATACGATTCGCTTCCGACGGATAAGCCGGAAGACAAGTTGAATCTGCTGATGGCTTCCGCAGAGCCGTATGACATCGTAACGACAAACGGAGACGGCGGCTTCAAGGCGCTGTATGCGGACTATGCCAAGAAAGGCGCGTTGGTTGACCTTACTCCGCTGATCGAGAAATACGGCCAGAACATTAAAGCTTCCGTATCGCAGGAATCGCTTGATGCGGTAAAAGTCGACGGCAAAATTTATGCGATTCCGACCCGGACCATTGAATATGTGGGCGTCAGCCTGATGATCCGTAAGGACTGGCTCGATAAGCTGAATCTGCAGGTGCCGACAACGCTGGATGAACTGACTCATGTGCTTCAGGAATTCAAGGAAAAGGATCCGGGCGGCAACGGCAGCAATAATACGCCGATGTCCATCAAAGGCGATACGCCGATGGTTGATAACATTGCAGGCGCATTTGGCATCGCAAACGAATGGAATGCGGTTGACGGCAAGCTTGTGCCGCGCGCAATCGACCCGGCCTTTAAGGATTATCTTACGTACATGACTGATCTGTATAAGCAAGGATTGCTTGACAAAGAGTTTGCGATCAATAAAGATGCAACGATGAAGGAGAAATTCACAAGCGGCCGTGCGGGCGTTATTCCGCTGCACTGGGCGGATATTCCGGCGATCGATGACGCGCTGAAGAAAAACTTCCCGGATGCGCAATATGTATACGTTCCGGCGCTGAAAGGCAAAGACGGCAAAGCAGGTCTCGCCCAAATGGACGGCTTCGACCGCCTGACCTTCATTCCGAAGGCTTCCAAGCATCCGGAAGATGCGATCAAATGGATCGACGCCAAGCTGGAGCCAGAAACCTTCAAGGACCTGGCGATCGGGGTGGAAGGTGTACACCATACGGTGCAAGACGGCAATTATTATCCGATTCTTCCGGCCTTCAATGACGAGCGCAGCTCAGGCAGCAACTTTGTATCGGGTGTAGATGAAACGAATTATCCGATCTACTGGCAGGCACGCGTACGTAAAGACGACCGTCTGTACGCAGGCTTTGACTTCCTGAACAACCAGCAGCCAAAGGAAGTGGATATGCCGAATCTGCTTGGTCTTGCTCCGTACCTGCCGCAATATTCTGCGGATAATGCACAGTTGACCCAAATGGCCAACGACTACACCGTTAAGGTAATCGTCGGCGGAGAGTCACTCGACAAGTTCGACGACTATGTCGCTAAGTTCCAGAAAAACGGCGGTGAAGACAGCTATAACGAAGTAAACGAATGGTACGCGACGGTTCAGAAGTAACGAGAAGGCGGAAGAATTAGCGCTGTAATGGCGCTAATTCGGTGCTGCCGCCGTTAATGAAGGAGAAAGAACTGACGGTATTCTTTTTTTATGATACGAATGAAAGCGTTTTCAGGACCCTAACATTCCGCAAAAGGCAGGTGAGTGCGGTGCACAAGAGGTGGAAATCAAAATGGATGATTACTGCTGTTGTGATCGTGGCCGCAGCGGTATGCGCAGGCATGATGTATGCCGCGAAGGAGGAGCCGGACGGGAATGCTGTAGCCATTGTAAACGGGTATCCGATTACCGCGCAGGAGCTTCGTGTGTACAGCGAGGTGAATTCGATCGATCTTGGTAAGGCGGGATCGCTGGATTTGGCACTGAAAGGCGCAGCGCGGAGCAAGCTGATTCAGATTGAAGCAAACCGGAGAGGGCTTGCAGAGTCCGTTTCTTATGAGGAGCTCTTGTCTCGGATGGATGCGGAGAATTCCCGCAGATCGGAGGCGCTTGCGGCTGGCAAAGCGATTTACGGCGTACCGGCTTATCACGAGGCGATTTATTACAGCCAGATTATGAACAGCATGGTGCACAATTTGAAGAATGCGTTGGTGGAAAGCGGCGAGATTTCAACTTCGGAGGACCAACTGCATCGTTTCTATTCGGATAACCTCGACGCCTATGCCAAAGGGCAAGACCGGATCAAGCTGTTTATTATCAATGCACCGGCCACGAAGGAAGGGAAAGAGCTGCTTGCATCCATCCGTCAGCGCTACGAGAACGGCGAATCGTTTTTCGATCTGTTCGAGCAGTATGAGGGCAGCGGGCCGGCTTCCGCCGAGACGCTGGTCATAACGGGAGACAATGTATATGACCTGTCCAAATATCAGGGAGAGATGTATAGCACTGCTGAATCCATGCAGGCCGGTGACCTTGCGGTTGTCAACGACAACGTTGATGGCGGTAATCTCAAGCTGCTGTACTGCGCCGAACGAGTGCGGGCGCCTTACTTGAAGTTTGAAGAGGTCAAGCCGGAGATTACGCTGCGATACATGGATGATGCATTTGACCGTTATATCGACAGGCTTTATGAGAAAGCAACCGTCAAGATTAATAAAACTGTTACAGGGAATGAGGAGGAAAAAGAATGAAGCAGTCCAAACGCTTGTTAGCTCTGTGTATGGCCGTCGTGCTTGCGGCAGGGTCCTTCTTCGTGTCGTCCAAAGCCGTGATGGCCGCCGATACGATTACGATAACGAACGGGGATTTTGAGACGGGAACCGGCAATTTCGCCGTTCCCGGCGACGAGAACGGCTCATGGGGTGCAACCAGCAGCAGCTATGGCGTACCCGCCCTCTATACCAGTCACCCGGCACGGCACGGAGAGCCGCACGGCGGCCTGCAGTATGCCGTTATCCCTGCCGGTATGGGCGTGAAAGCCAGCATCAAGCAAACGATCAGCTCGCTTGAAGCGGACACGAATTACGTGCTGTCAGGCTATTTCCGCAACGAGGCCAGCTCGAACAGCTTCTCCGTAGGCGTCCGTTATTTTGACGCAACGCATTCGGAGGTGACGGATGAGTATAATGTAACGTCTAACAGCCAGACCTGGTCTCGCTTTGAGCTGCCGTTCAGGACAGGCGACGGCAGAACGTCTGTAAACATTCTTGTGATCAATAATTCGGCGGGCGGCTTCGGGTATATCGATGACCTGGAGCTAATAAAAGTATCCGAAGACCGTTCTAATCTGATCTCAAAGGTGAAGGAGGCAAAGAGCCTGCGGGAGTCCGATTATACACCGGCGACCTGGCGTTCTTTCGCTGAAGCGCTGGCTGCAGCGGAGTCTCTGCTGGCCGATCCGGATTCCCTTGACGGAGATTTGGCTGATGCAGAAGCCGCGCTTCAAGCGGCGATCAGCGCTTTGGCAGCTCCCGCGCCGCTTGAAGACTATCAGTCTCCCGGCAATACGACATATTATGTATCGATGAGCGGCGGAGACGACAGTAATAACGGGTTGTCCGCCGACACGCCATGGCAGACGATCGCCAAGGTCAATTCCGTCACGTTCGCACCGGGGGACCAAATTTTGTTCAAATCCGGCGATGTGTGGAACGGCAATATTTTGTGGCTGAAAGGCTCCGGAGCCGAAGGGAATCCGATTGCAGCAGGAAGCTACGGGGATGCGGAAGCAAAGCCGTACATCAACGCCCAAGGCAAAACGATGACAGTCTCTTATGTCGGCGCCCATGACGGTTTTAGCTGGGATATGACAAGCCCGATTAATCAGGAGCTTTCAACGACTGTTTTTATGGAAAATGAAGAATATTGGGAAATCATGGGACTTGAGATCAGCAACCACGCCGAAGGGCTGGCAGCTGCGGGTATCCGTAACGGAATATTGATCCGCAACAATAATGCGGGAACCCTCGATCACATTTATGTTGAGGACTGCTACATCCATGATGTGCTTGGCGACAAAGCGACGAAGAGCTATTGGGGCAATGCGGCCATTCTGTATACGGTAGAGTTCCGTGATCCGGTGAAAGCGCTGGAGGTGACGGGAGATGCTGATACCCAGTCCAACTACAATGACATCCTTATTGAAGGAAACTTTATCCGCAATGTGAATAGGCAAGGCATTACAGTGAATTCTCGGCAAAATCTGCGTCCGGAGCTTGACAATCAGAATAATAAATATTGGGGCAGCGAAGGCATCAGCGACTGGTATGCCAGCACCGATGTTGTTATCCGGGACAATTACCTGGAAAATATCGGTGGCGACGGCATTTTGCCGCAGGTTACGGTTGGCGCTCTGACCGAATATAACACGGTTAACGGCTTTAATAAACGGTCCGGCGGAGCAAGTGCCGGCATCTGGGCATGGAACGCCGACGACAGTCTGTTCCAGTTCAATGAAGCGTTTGGCGGTTATACAACGCAGGACGGTCAAGGTTATGACGTTGACTATGCCCAGACCGGGACGATCTTCCAATATAACTACTCCCATGATAACGACGGCGGCTTTATGCTTATCTGTTCGCCGGCGCAGGACGGGGCGATTGTAAACGGCAGGCCCCTTGAGTTGAAGACCAATGATGCCATCATCCGTTACAATATCAGCCAGAATGAGAAGAACCGGATTTATATGTTCAGCGGTTATTCAGACGGTACGCTTATCTATAACAATACCCATTACCAGGCGCCTTCGACCGGCTCAGTAGCGCCGATCAGCTTCTGGGCATGGGGAGGGTCTTATCCGACCTCGGTCAGCTTCTATAACAATATCTTCCAGCTGGATAATCCGACAGCCGATTGGGGCTTACGGGACAACAACTGGAGCGTCGAAATGCAGAATATCGCCTTTGATTACAACATCGTATACGGCACCCATGGTGCAAATGAGCCTACTGGCAAAGGCATTCACAATATTACGGATAAAGATCCGATGCTGGCGGCTCCGGGCACCGGCACAACGAACGCTTCTCTTACATCCGGTTATCAGGCTCCAAACCTGGCGGGTTATGAGCTGATGAAAGGCTCTCCGGCGATCGGTACAGGCAAGGTCATTGAGACAGAGCTTAATACTATTGTTGAAACAAGGCACCGGGTATTGAGCATGAATCCGGATGCGGGAGCGGTCAACGTTCCAGAACCCAAAGTCTCAAGCGATAACAATGCAGTCTACAGCAGCGGGTTCCTTAACGAATTGAAGGGCGGCAGAGATTACTTTAACAACCAGGTAGCCTTTGGAACGGCCCCAAATATCGGGGCTTATGGCGGATCTGGCTTCACGGTTGATACGACGGCACCGGTTACATCGGCTGCAGTTGAACCGGGAACACCTGATGGGGAGCACGGATGGTATGTTAGTCCGATTGCGGTTACACTCAGCGCAGTTGATGATGCCTCTGGCGTGGCCGAAACGGTGTACAGCCTGGACGGCGGGGAAGCCTGGCTGACGTACAACGGACCGGTTACGCTTCGTACAGACGGAAATTATACGATCAGCTTCTATTCGACGGATCATGAAGGACATACGGAGGAAACGAAGTCCATTACGCTTCATCTTGATCATACCTTGCCGGAAATCACCATCACCGGGATTACAGACGGAGCGGAGCTTGGCAGCAGCGGCAGCATCACGCCGGTCATTCAGGCAAACGACAGTCAGTCGGGCGTGGATACCGGCAGAACAACGGTAACTCTGGATATGCAAAGCTGGTTATCCGGCAAGACGATTGCACTGAACACCTTATCGGCCGGCTCCCATACGCTGACGATTCAGGCTGTCGACCAAGCGGGGAATACGGTTACAAAGGTGATTCATTTTACAGTTAAATCGTCTACGGGAGGCGGCGGTAATCCTGGTCCAACACCTACGCCAACCCCAACCCCGACCCCAACCCCGGAACCGGGCCCGGATGTCACCTTTAATGATCTGGGCGGCTATTCATGGGCGAAGGAAGCAATAGAAGCTTTGGCTTCCAAAGGCATTATTAAAGGTACCGGCAACGGAAACTTTAATCCTGGCGCTAATATGACAAGAGCCGATTTTGTACTGCTGCTTGTAAGAGCTTTGGATTTGAAGGCCGAAGCGGGAACGAACTTCGCGGATGTTACGAGCGGCGATTATTATTATGAGGCGCTTGGCATTGCGAAGGAGCTGGGCCTCATTAATGGCAGCGGGGGTAACCGGTTTAATCCGAAGTCTGAGATTTCGAGACAGGATATGATGGTACTGCTGGAAAGAGTACTTCGTTATACCGGCAAGCTGGACGCGGCAGGCACGGAGGATAGTATCGGCTCCTTCGCGGATGCCGACCAAGTATCGGATTATGCCTTAGAGAGCATTAATGCTCTGATTCAGGCTGGTATTATCCAGGGCAGCGGCAATTTCCTTCATCCGGAAGGCAAGGCGAACCGGGCTGAAGCGGCCGTCAGCCTCTTCAAAGCATTGGGTGAATAACGGCAACAAACCGTTCTCCGGGCATGTCCCGGAGAACGGTGTTCTGAAAACATCTCGTTTAACATCATCTTGAGCGTCACCGGTGAGTCTGCAGCGGCAAGCTGGACATACGCCAAATAAACAAGCCCTGCCCGGCAACGTCAAACCGTTGCGGGCAGGGCTTTGTTTTTTGACGATGCGAGTTTGTGTTACTTCACTGTGATCCGGATCGAGGCGGATTTGCCGCCGAAGGTTGCTTTTATTGTGGAACTGCCTTTTTGAACTGCCGTAATCTTGCCGTCCTTGACGGTTGCAACGGCTGTATTGGAGGAAGTCCATACGGCGCTAGCCGTCGCGTTTACCGGGTTGCCTGTATAGTAGACGGCCTGCAAGCTGACCGTCAGCGTGCCGCCTGGCGACAGCTGCGCGGATTTGCTGGAGAGCTGCAGCGATTTCAGCTTCGGCGTGATGACAACAGGGACTTCAACGATCTTGCCTTGATAGGTGCCCGTCACTTTGGTTGTTCCCACATCGAGTGCCTTAACGGAGGAGGAACCGCTAATCGTTGCGATATTCTCGTTAAGGACGGTCCAGTTCATTTTGGTGCCGATGGATACCTTCTTGCCGTTCTTGTAGTAGCCTGTAACCTTGATCGATTTGGAACGTCCCGGATTAAGCTCAAGCTTCGTTGGCTCAACGACCAGCTTTACGATCTCCTCTTCGATCTTGACGCGAACGGAGACGGTTTTATTCAAATAAGTGCCAGTCAGCGTAACGGATGACGCCTCCAGACCTTTGATCGTTTTATCCAACAGCACAATATTATCGGAGGTTGTGTTCCATTCAATCGCTTCCGAAATATCGGCTTCCTCTCCGTTCTCATAGACGACAGTTACCTGCGGAAGTGCAGTTTCTTTGCCTAAAATAACGCTCATATCCTTGACTTCAGCCAATAGCTTGAGCGGCTTCAAATGAACGGTCAGCTTCACTTCAACCTTCAGGTCCTGCACGGTTCCTGCGAAGCTTGTCTCGCCCAGCTGCTTGGCCGTCCAGCCGCCATTTTCGAGAACGGCGATTTCATCATCCGAAACCGTCCATTTCACAAGCTTCGACACATCAACGCTGGAGCCGTCGAACGTGGTTGCTGTTACTTTCGGCAGCTCGCCAGTGATGCCTTTGAAGCCGTCAATTGTCGTTTTTTCGACCTTCAGCTTCGTAATACTTGGATATACCGTTACGTCGATGCTGCGGCTTACACCCCGGTAAGAAACCGTGATCTTTGTCGAGCCAATCGCCTTTGGCGTCACTTTGCCCTGCGATACGGTAGCGACGGTGACGTCGGACGAAGTCCAGTCGCCTGCGGTTGTAATGTCTGATGTAATGTTCGAATTGCTAAGCACCTCGGCTTTGATCTGCAGAGGGGCATCCTGCAATTGCATATGGTATTCCTTCTCGGGAGAGATCCTGATGGACTGGTAAGGCGTCCGAACAACAACGGTGAGCGTATCGGTTACTCCCAGATGGGATACCGTGACGGTTGTTTTCCCGGTGCCGACGGCGGTAATGATCCCTTTGTCCACAGTCAGCACCTTTGTATTGGCGCTTGTCCATTTGGCTTCATCCGTCACCGTAAGTGTTCCGCCTGTTTTGGGTACAGCGGTTGCTTCCAGTGCATAATCATCACCGCCAACCTCGAGCTCCAGCAGATCGTTGGCTGCGTTGGAATTAATCGAGATGGACTTGTAAGGCGATGAGACGGTCAGTTTGATTGAGTCGGACTTGCCTTTATACTTTGCCGTAATGGTAGCCGTGCCGGCGCCGATCAGCGTGATGCGGCCTTCGTCGACGGTGGCGACAGATGAGCTGGATGTGCTCCATGTTGCGACGTCGCTAATGTTCTGACCGTCTCCGTCGAGCGTGAAGACCAGTGATTGCCCAAGAAGCACATCCGTTAAGGCGGCAGGGGCAGTCTGGTTATTCTGCATAATCGTGACCTGATCGTACACGTAATCGGAAGTCGCTTTGATGGATAAGGAGAAGCCTTTATAGGTAGCGGTAATCGTGGCCGTTCCTTTGCCTGCGCCGCTTAATACACCTTTGTCGACTTTAACGATAGAACTGCTGGATGATTTCCATGTCGCATCGGCCGTTACATCTTTCTTGGATGCCGAACCCGACAGGGACGCGAGCACGGTGAGCTCGATGTTACCGTCCTCCACGTACATTTCCAGCGCTGATGTGCCGGCATTGTAAGCCGACTCCGGATAGCTCCATTCGATACCGGTTACAGTATCCTCCGCCGCCTGCGCGGTTCCGGCCAGACTGCCCATGATAAGCGTCATGGCCAGCGCGGCTGCCAGCCATCTGCGGGCTAACTTGAACGATAGTATCTCTTTGCTGATTGCTTTCACTACATCCCTTCCCTTTCCTTGGAAAATGTTTCTTCCTCTCATTGATAACGGCAATTGAACGGCAAAAATGAACCCTAACGCCGAACAATTACAATATGTAAACATAAAGAAGAAGCCGCAGGCCGGCTTCCGCTCTTATGGAGAATATCAGGCAACCTCTGAATTATGTCGGTATTTGTAATATTTTGCATACAAGCTCTTAACGAATTGTAAGTAACTTTAGTTGCAGATTGCGGATTCGGGTTTGGAGGAATCCGGTTGAGGTAGTGAGGGGATAGTTGGAAATGAACTGCGTAGAATGCCAGGGATTCCATCTCGTTGTTTCCTTAGACGGATCACCCTATCATTAACCCATTTTTCTATAAATAGTTTGTAGTCTACCCAATAGTTAGCTATTAGTCCATGCTTTAAAAAAACGATTCACGTACACTGAACAATCTTTATGGGAGGTGTCGTTGTTGAGTTGTCCCGCTATAAAAAAACGGTGCAAAAGGAAAACCATTATTGTGTACCATCCAAAAGGGAAAAAAAGAAACATCATCCTCGAGTTATTAAGAAGACAGCTTGTAAAAAGTGTCCTCCGCCTAACGGGGAGCAATTATTACGAGGACTTGCAGGGGCAATTGCAGAAGCCGGACCTCAAGGACTTGCAGGAGCACTTGGACCCCAAGGATTATCAGGGCTTGTGGGAGCAATCGGTGCCCTTGGCCCTGAAGGACTTGCAGGAGCACTTGGGCCCCAGGGAGCAGCAGGACTTGCAGGAGCGATTGGCGCACTTGGACCCGAAGGGCTTGCAGGAGCACTTGGACCCCAAGGATTAGCTGGGCTCGCGGGAGCAATTGGTTCAGCTGGATTGACGGGACCAGCAGGACCAGCAGGAGCAGCGGGACCTGCAGGGGCGGCAGGTGGAGTATTAGGTTTTGCAGATTTTTTTGCCTTGATGCCTCCTGATAATGCAGCAACTGTCGCTCCCAACACTGACGTAAGTTTTCCGCAAGATGGTCCAATTAGTGGAACTGCGATTACCCGTATAAATGCGAGCTCATTTAACTTGGCTGCCATTGGCACATATCAGGTTTTGTTTCAGGTGAATGCAAATGAAGCAGGTCAATTGCTTTTGACACTAAATGGCGCTGACTTAGCCTATACAGTGGTCGGGCGTGCAACAGGAACTTCTCAAATCGTAGGAATGGCGCTTGTGCAAACGACGATCATTAATTCTGTACTCACAGTTCGAAATCCTGCAGGTAATTCTACGGCACTCACAATCACTCCATTAGCTGGAGGAACTAGGCCAGATTCCGCACATCTAGTAATTATGCAAATCGCCTAGAGATAACAATATCTTCCGTATGTACCGGATGGAGAGGCAAAGCGGAGATGTTTCTCCAGCCACTTGTTATAGAGAGCATCCATGCCAGATAAAAATCCGAGGATGGGACACGTTTATTTAATAAAAACAGCAGCAGTCATTCTTGTCCATGACTGCTGCTGTTTCATTTTTATTAATTACTTCAACACAACCGACAATCCTGTAAAAATAACGCCAAGCGCATAAGCGCCTGCATCGGGATATCCGATGCTGCGTTCCCCAACGGTGCCGGCGCGGCCCATACGGGCAACAATCGTTTCCGTCTGCTTGGCGCCTTCAACCGCTGCGGCTGCGGCAGCAATACCGGCAGCCTTCAGCTCGATGCCCGCGGCAGCAGCCGATCTCCAGCTTTCCGCGTAAGGGATGAGCGCATCGATTAGTGTCTTGTCGCCTACAACAGCGCCGCGGCCAAAGGACCGTTCGCCGGTTGCCTGAATCCCTTTCACTACCGCATCAAGCAGTTCCGCTACCTCGGCAACAGTCAGCTCGCTTTTGCCTTCGGCATATTTGCCGCCCGCGCGGAAGGCCGAGCCCCAGATCGGGCCGGATGCGCCGCCGCAATGCTCCATAATAATCAGGGAGCAGGCATGCAGGAAGCTGCCGATATCCTTGGACTCGCCCACAATATCCTTCCACTCCGTTTTCAGCTGCTTGAAGCCTTTTGCTACGCTCATGCCAAAGTCGCCGTCGCCGGCATGGGAATCCAGCTCGCAGAACGGTACTTCGTTCTCGATAATAATCTCGCTCATCTTATCAATAAGGTAAATCATATTACGGAGAGACAGCTTTCCGTTCAGGACTACAGCATACTCTTCGCTGGTTTCAACGCGATAAGATACGTTCTCTGCGCTTGTCGCCTGTTCTTCCAATGCCACATAAGACACGGGCTCCGAGGCGCCGCCCCGCACGAGGAGGGCAGGCGTATCGCATTCTTCATTCAGCAGCTGTTTCAGCTGCTCGTCCAGCTTCATGATAGACAGGGATGCACCCGCCATATCGATGCTGGTCATGTAGTTGCCGACAAATACCTTGTTTACGGCGATGTCTTTAGTATGCAGCTCGCGCATGACGGCATTGTTCAGCAGGTACAGCTCCTGAAGCGGGGTGCCGCCAAAGCCGTTGACCAGAACAGCAATTTCCTCGGTGCAAGCGGTGCTCATGTCGAGGCTGGCAAGCAGCTCCGAAACCATGCGCTTCGCCAGCTCGTCGGCGGAAATCCGCTTCTCTCTGCGGATACCAGGCTCGCCGTGGATGCCAACGCCATATTCCATTTCGTCTTCGCCAATCGCAAACGTAGGCGTACCTTTAGCCGGCACCGTGCAGGAGGTAAAAGCAAACCCGATGCTGCGGACACGAGCAATCGCATTCTCGGCCGCCGCTTTTACTTCGGCGAGACTCCGTCCCGCTTCCGCCGCCGCACCAGCAATTTTATGAACAAGCACCGTACCGGCTACGCCGCGGCGTCCCACCGTATACAGGCTGTCTTCAACGGCAATGTCGTCGTCCACTTTGACATAATCGACCTGAATGCCGTCTTCCGCCGCAAGATAAGCGGCATTCTTGAAGTTCATCATATCGCCGCTGTAGTTCTTGATAATAAGCAGCGTGCCTTGCTCGCTTGCCGTAGACTTAATCGCCTGATAGACCTGGATTTGGGAAGGGGAAGCGAAGACGTCGCCGCAGACCGCCGCATCGAGCATCCCTTTGCCGATAAAGCCGGCATGAGCGGGCTCGTGACCGCTGCCGCCGCCGCTGATCAGTGTCACTTTGGCGGCGTTAATGTCTTTTTTCTTAATTATTTTATATTTGGAGTTGAATTCAAGACCCGGATGCGCCATCACAAGTCCATTACACATCTCGCGGACAAGCGTCTCCGGCTGATTGATGATCTTCTTCATCTTACGACTTCCTTCCTTGTTTGAAAGCCTGGCCGAGCTGATCGGCAACGATGATCGCAGCGGCTACAGCTTCCTCTGTAATCGGGAATGGCATAGCATGAATCGATTCTTCCGGGATGCAGGCAAGCGCCGCAACCTGTGCAAGCTCCTCGTCTGTGATGCTGGATACGCCGATGTCGGAAAGACATACAGGCAATCCAACAGCCGCACAGAATTCAAGCACTTCGTTTACTTCTTCCTTCGGCGCGTTCTCCAGAACGAGCTGCGCAATCGTGCTGAAGGCAACCTTTTCGCCGTGGAAATAATGATGCGTGCCTTCAAGCGCGGTCAGTCCGTTATGGATCGCATGGGCTGCCGCAAGGCCGCCGCTTTCGAAGCCAAGACCGGAGAGCAGGATGTTGGTCTCGATAATGTTCTCCAGCGCCGTTGTTACTTTGTTGCTGTCGCTTGCCAATTTCGCTTGCACGCCGTCCTCGAGCAGTGTCTCATAGCAGAGCTTCGCCAGCGCAAGCGCCGCTTTCGTTCCGCGGGCAATTGGCGCCGCGCCGGCATGTACGCCGTTAGGCAGGCCGGCATTTACTTTGGAGAAGGAGCGAGAGGTTGCTCTTGCTTCAAAGTAAGTCGACAGCGCGTCGCCCATGCCGGATACGAGGAAGCGGGTAGGGGCATTCGCAATAACGGTCGTGTCGATCATTACAACGCTAGGGCTGGATTTGAAATAAGCATAATCCTCGAAAGCCCCGTCATTCGTGTAAATAACGGCGGAATGGCTTGTTGGAGCATCGGTCGCCGCAATTGTCGGAACGATAATAAGCGCTTCGCCTTCGGCTACGCATTTCGCGGTATCGATCGCTTTGCCGCCGCCGAGGCCAATCGTGCAGGAGCAGTTTTTCTCGCGGGCAAGCTGTTTCAGCCGGGCGATTTCCTCGCGGGAGCATTCGCCGCGGAATCCGCTTTCAACCAGCGTAATATGGAATTTATTAGAAGTAAAGTCCAGCTTGTCCTTTACGCGTCTTACATCTTCGGGATGAGCAATAAGAAGGGCGGAATCGCCGTACGATTGAACGAAAAAGCCAAGGTTAAGCAGCTCGTTTTCACCTTGAACATATTTGCTTGGGCTGATAAATGCTTTTCTCATCTTGGATATACCTCCTGAATGGTAAGCCTTAGCTTACTGAATACTCTCATTATAAAATCAGGAGGCGGGAGGAAGCATTGTACGATAAGCGCAAAATAAAGCAGATTAAGATGGTGTTTCTATGCTCTAACCTTCCTGAAATTGTACTATTTTGTCCTGGCGACGGGTTTTAGTATAATAAAGGTATCTCTTCAGGTTTGGAGCGATCATGATGAACGCAAGATATGATCTGAAACAAATTATGGATATCGACAAATGGCATAAGCTGCAGGATTCCATGTCTCTTGTGACGAAGATGGCGATCATTACCGTCGATTACAAGGGAGTCCCGGTGTCCAAGCATAGCGAATGCCAGGCATTCTGCAGCGAGGTGAGGAAGGATCCTGCATTATCCTCCTATTGTCAGAAATGTGATGCAAGGGGAGGGCTTGAGGCCGTCCGGTCGAACAAGCCTTATATTTATCAATGCCATTTTCAAATTCTTGATATCGCGATTCCGATCGTGGTTGATGATCAATATATCGGCGCGGTGATGGCGGGGCAGGTCAAGCTTCGTGATCCCGATGTGCCAATCGAGCAAATTGTAACGAGGCCTCCCAATGTGGAGACGGATAAAAAGTTCAAAGCACTGCAGAAGGAATACCGGTCGCTGCCGGTATTGTCTTATGAAGAAGTGGAGAAAATAGCCGATATGCTATTCCATCTGTGCAACTATATTGTTGAGGAAGCGATTCGCAAAAGCGATATGCTGCAGATGTACCGGGACAGCTTGTCGCTTGAGAGTTCGTCAGCAGCTCCAGTCCACGCGATGGATTCTTCGTATGAGCATATCCAAGCGCTGCAAAGCGAGCTGTCCAACACGTTGATAGAGAAAAAGCTGAAGAAATCATCCAGCATCTATCAAGCCGGCAATTCGCTGCTGCAGCCGGCTTTTGATTATATTTACCGCCATAAGCATGAGAATGCGGATTTGAAGGAAATGGCTGCCTTATGTCATGTCAGCCCGAGTTATTTCAGCCGGATTTTTACGAAGGAGACGGGCGAGAATTTCTCTGTTTTTGTACCGCATTTGAAGATCGGATGGGCGAAGGAGCTGCTGGAGACAACAGACCTGTCCGTCAACCAGATCAGCGATGAACTGGGATTTGCAGATGCAGGCTACTTCATCAAGACATTCAGGAAATTCGAAAGCCTGACGCCAGCCGCCTACCGGAAAATTTACCGGGACAAGATTTAAGCTTCCCTTGACGTCTTGCAGCCAAAGGCTGGCGAAGCCGCTTCACCTTGTCCCTTTGTAATAAGCGGGGGAGAACCCGACATATTTCTTGAATATTTTACTGAAATAATAGATGTCATTAAATCCGACCAGCTCGGCAATCTCGCCAACGGTCAAATGGGTAGTCCGAAGCAGCTCCTGCGCTTGGTTCACTCTTACCTTATTAACGTAATGAGTAATGGAATAGCCGGTTATTTTGTTAAACATCCGGTTCATATGATCGAAATTACAATCAAAGCGGGCTTCGATATCGGAGCCCGTTATTTTGTCCGGATAATGCTGATGAATGAAGTCAAGCAGCTCGTAAGCCTTGATCGCTCCTTTGGTGGTCCGTTTCATGGAGCTTTGCAGATGCTTTTGCAGATAGGCGCGGGACAGCTCGATGAACAGCTCCGACAGCTTAAGAGCCGTCAGACTGCGGTTGTAGTTTTTACGTCGGTATAGCTGTCCCATCTCATTCAGGTGATTATACATATGCGCCCGTGCTGTTTTATCCGCAAGATTGAAGTGCTTCGCAAAGCTGCTGACCGGCTCCATCTCCCTTTCCTGTTCCTCCAGAAATACCCCCTTCGCATAGGCTTCCAGATCATCAATACGGACATGCTGAATATCGGAGTGCAAGAAATGAATGTAGTAATAGTCGCATATATGCTTCTCGAAGCCTTCATGATCCAGATTTGGCTCCAGCATGAACACATCGCCCCCTTGCAGGATATAACGCACCCCGTTCTCCTCAATATGCAGCTCGCCGCTCTTGATAATGTAGAGCACATATTCATTGACATTCCGTTTGAAATGAATCCACGGGCTTGTATAAGACACAAAGCCGATTAAGTTAATGCGGGGCATAAGCTCCATATTCACAGCCAGCATTGGAATAATCCCCTTTCCTAAAAGTCGCTATTGTACAAAAAGTGTCTCGATCCGCCATTTTCAATTATTCTATCACAAGCTAATCTGATGGTGTGGTTTTTAAATCGGTAATCGTTAGGATGGTGTGCATGGGGAAATTAAAAATCGGTATTATCGGACTAGGCGGCATTGCCGACTTTCATAGCGAAGGTATACTCGCAAGCGGGGATGCGGAGATTTGGGCGATCTGCGATGAAGATGAGGCCCGTCTTACTGCAAGAAGATTGCAATGGAATATTCCGGAGGAGCGGGCTTACTTAAGCTATTCCGAGCTGCTGAAGAATCCGGACATCGATGCCGTTACGATTGGTACGCCAACGATCAGCCATTTCGCGATTGCGCTTGCGGCGATTGAACACGGGAAGTCGTTTGCGCTGGAGAAGCCGGTTGGCATGAATGCGGAGGAAGCGGATACGCTTCGGGCAGCCTTGCAGGATAAACCGCTGCCGCATATGATTTGTTTCTCCTACCGTTATAAAGCAGCGGCACGTTATGCGAAGCAGCTGATTGAGGAAGGCAGACTGGGCACAATCCGCCATGTCTATAGCCAGTATTTGCAGGATTGGGGGATTCATGAGGATATTCCGCTTGTCTGGCGGTTTGTGAAGTCTATTACAGGCTCCGGGTCATTTGGTGATCTGGGCTGCCATATCCTTGATTTGACCCGCTTCCTCGTCGGCAATACGGAGCGCGTTATCGCTGACGCCGACACGATAATCAAGCAACGGAAATTGCTCGATGGCTCCGGCCAAGGCGAGGTGGACGTGGATGATTTCTGCCATGTTCTCTCCCGTATGGAAGGCGGGATATCCGCCTCGATGATGATCTCCCGCTTCGCATATGGACGGGGCAATTATCAGCAGATTGAAATTTACGGCACGAAGGGCGCGCTTGTCTATAACCTGGATGCAGAGGATTCGCTTCAGGTGAAGTTCAAGGAGGAGGGCGACGAGTTGTTCCGCGCGGTGGACATCCCAGACCAATGCCGGACAGGTCAAATGCAGGCGTTCTTTAATCTCTTGAACGGACGGGGAGACGGCCGGGACGCAACGATGGAAGACGGTTATATCAATCAAGTGGCCGTAGACGCGATTATCCAATCTTTTACCGAAGAGCGCTGGATCTCAATTCAATAACCAATAGGAGGCATTAATCAGGATGAAACAAATTAAAGTAACCGTATGGAATGAATATCGTCATGAGAAACACAATGAGCATGTAGCAGGCATCTATCCGGAAGGTATTCATCATGCAATTGGCGGATACCTGAAAACTATTGAGGGCCTTGAGGTGGGAACCGCTACGCTTGACGAACCAGAGCATGGCCTTACGGATGAAGTGCTGAATAATACGGACGTACTGATCTGGTGGGGACATCTGGCCCATCATGAAGTGCGCGATGATATTGCCGAGAAGGTAAGAGACCGGGTGCTGGAGGGCATGGGGCTTATCGTTCTTCACTCAGGCCACGCCTCCAAGGTGTTCGAGAAGCTGCTTGGCACCAAGACCGGTGCGCTCAAATGGCGGGATGACGGCGAGAAGGAACGGCTTTGGGTCATTGAGCATGGCCATCCGATTGCCGACGGTCTTGGCGAATACATTGAAATTCCGAAGGAAGAGATGTACGGCGAGCGCTTCGAGATTCCGGCGCCGGATGAGCTGGTCTTCATTTCCTGGTTCGAAGGCGGAGAAGTATTCCGCAGCGGCTGCTGCTACCGAAGGGGCAAAGGCAAGCTGTTCTACTTCCGTCCGGGACATGAGACCTTCCCGATCTATCATCAGCCGGAGATACTGCATGTGATCAAGAATGCCGTACATTGGGCAGCACCAATACAGGGTTCTACCCCTGCCTACGGACGTGTAGAGCCTATCGAAAATATTCGCAAATAATTTTTCTTAACGCGCAGCCGATTATAGTTGCTTGATTGACAGAAAGTTTTTCGGGGCCATATACTTTGAGGTAATCGGTTACGTGAGTTTGGATATTGAAACGGGAAGTACGCTCCCAAGTCCTATTGTTCCGCATGAGATTGTGGAGCGGCAGACGGTCGGGATGGGCGTAAACAAAACAGAAAATGCGTGGCGGGCCATAGCAAGGGGCCTGTCACGCATTTTCTGCTCTTAGATTGGATGCGGGAGGATCAACCATGTTTGGCAAATCGATGAAAAAAACAAGAAAGCTGAGCTCCCGGTTTGTCCTGCTATTCTCGGCTGTCACATTGCCGCTTCTGCTCATTCTGTTTGCAGTGGGACATTATGCGCAGGATGTCGTGCTGACGCAGGTCGCGAATTCGTATCAGAATCTGGTTAATTCCAATCTGAATATGATCGACCGGAGTCTCGATGATATTACGACTAATATGGTCTATAACGTGGATCATGACGAGAACTTTCAGAAGTTTGGACAGACGGGACTGTCGGACTCGGAATATTATTTTGCCCAAATGGAGCTTATTCAGAGAAACTCCGCCTACCGCTCCTACTATCATACGGTAGATATGTTCTATGTGTATTCCAAGCCCAACAACGTGCTTGCGACGACCAATGTAATGACGGATACGGATCATGATCAGGTCAGCAGCTGGATTACGCAGACCTTGAACAATCAGGAGGCTCTGCGCCCGCTTATGTATCAATGGACGGTCATCCAGATCGGCCAGGAGCATTATTTGCACCGGGTCGTCAGCGATGATACAAGCAATAATGCTTATATCGGCGCGCTAATCAGTATGAATACGTTAAAGCTGCCGCTGAAGGATGTACGCACCGGCGGCGATGTGCTCTTTGCTGACAAGGACGGTATGATTCTGTCCCAGCCGTCGGGCAGTTTAAGCAAGGAATTTCGGCTGCCGGCGGATAAGCTGGCGCAAAATACTTCCTTCTCCTATTCGGACGGAGGCAAGAAGCTGTTCATCATTACAAGCCAATCGCCGCTTAGCGGAATCAGTATGGCGGTCGTTCTGCCGTATTCGGATCTGCTGAAAGGGCTGAAGCAGTTCCAGACGGTTATTAATCTGCTGCCTCTTTTTGTACTGGTCATTCTGCTTATCTATCTTTTTGTATTCCGGCGAATTATCTTGACGCCGATTCTTCAGCTGCTCGGTACGATTCGGCGTGTCAAGGACGGGGATATGGAGATGAAGCTGCCGGAATCGCAGATAACCGAATTTGCGATTATCAATCACACTTTTAACAACATGATGGATGAGATCAAGGACTTGAAGATTGATGTATATGAAGAGCGGCTGAATGCGCAGAAGGCAGAGCTGAAGCATCTGCAGATGCAGATTAATCCGCATTTCTTCCTTAATACGATGAACATTATTTTTCAGTTGGCGGATCTCAAGCGTTATGAGCTGGTGAAGAAGACGGTGCGCCATATGGTCGGCTACTTCCGGTTTATGCTTGGCACAAGCCGGGATACGATAACGCTGTCGCAGGAGCTGGAGCATATCCGCAACTACCTGGAGATTCAGAAGATGCGTTATCAGGATTCCTTCGACTTCGAGATTGCTTGTACGGAGGAGCTTCTGGATGCAAGGATTCCTTCGCTGCTGATACAGCCGTTTGTAGAAAATGCGATGATTCACGGTATGAGTGTAAAAGGAGAGCCGTTTCTGCTTCAGATTATGGCGGCGCGGGATGTTGATTCTGTCGACCGCATGTTAATCGAAGTGAAGGATAATGGCAAGGGCATCAGTGCCGGGCTGATGGAGGAGCTGGCAGCGGATCATTACAAGCCGTCCTCCGAGGATAATCATATCGGAATCTGGAACGTGAAGAAACGGGCTGCGATGCGTTACGGCAGTCTTGCCCGGATTTATTTTCAGCCTAATGAAATCAAAGGATTAGTCGTGCGACTGATATTGCCTATTGATTATAGAAGGGAGCAGGATGAACATGGCGCAGATGCTGGTCGTTGATGATGAGAAGTTTGCCGTGGACGGCATTTGCGAGTGTAATGATTGGTCGACGCTTGGCATCGACGTTGTGCATACCGCCAATCATGCCGATGCGGCAAGAATGATTATGCAGGAGCATCGCATTGATATTCTCATCTGTGATATCGAGATGCCCGATGAGGACGGATTGTCGCTGGTTCGCTGGGTGAAGGACCATTCGCCGCATACCGAATCCTTGTTTCTGACTTGTCATTCGGAGTTTACTTACGCCAAGCAGGCGATTAATCTTGGCAGCTTCGATTATTTGTTGAAGCCGATCGACGGCGAGGAGCTTGTCCAGGCGGTCTCTCTTATGCTGCAGGCGGTTAAGGAGAAGGAAGAAAGCATTCAGCATAATGCGGAGTACCGCAAATATGTGGAGCTGTGGCGCAAGCAGCAGCCGCTGCTCGCCGAACGCTTCTGGCAGGATCTTTTGTCCCGGCGTCAGCTGTCGTTTGGAGATTTTCTCGAGCGGGGGCTGCAGGATGCCCAAATCGAGCTGGAAGCAGAAGGGCGTGTCATGCCGATTCTAATCAGCATCGAGGAATGGTATAAGACATTGGATGCCCGTGATCAGGAGATTATGGAGTACGCAGTGAAGAAGGCATCTGGCGAGCTGTTCCTCTCCGAATATCCCGGTGAAGTGATGATCGACCGGAGCGGAGCGATGTTCATAATGGTCTACACAGCAGGTGCTGCCTTGTCTGCGAATAGCTGGATGGAGATCAGCAGGCGTTTTATTGAGGTGTGTCGGACCTACTTCTACTGCCAGGTGACCTGTTATATCGGAAAATTCGTCAGCCTGCAGGAAGTGTCTGGTTTATGTGAGGGGCTTAAGAACAGGGAGCGGCATAATGTCAATGAATCGCAATCCGTTATCTTGTACGTGCCGCAAGGAACAGGCACCGCCGCGCCGCTGTCTGTACCGGATAATATTAACGTATCGGAATGGTCTTCCTATATGCTGAACAGAGAGCGGGACAAGGTGATCCACCTTATTCACCGGAGCGTGGATAAGCTTGAAGCCTGCACAATCCATCAGAAGCAGCTTGAAACATACTATCATGATACGCTGCAGGTCGTGTACAGCTTTATGCATGTGAAAGGAATCAGTCCGAGCCAGGTGCCGAATTTTCCGCTTTGGGCATCTGCCCAAATTCGCAGCTTGTCCCAATACAGGCATTGGGCGGAAAATATCATCTCGGCCGTTATGGAGGCGGCTTTCTCTGCCGTGGAGAGCGACGGCGTCGTGCAGAAATCGATTCAGTATATGAAAGAGAATGTGGAGGAGGATATCTCACGCGACGATGTCGCCGCGCATGTTCATTTGAATCCGGCTTATTTGTCCCGCCTGTTCAAGAAGGAAACCGGACAGAACCTGATTGATTATCTCATCGAGACGAAGATGACGAGGGCAAGACAGATGCTCGATTCGACGGGAATGACGGTCAGCGCCATTGCGCAGCAGGTGGGATACTCGAATTTCTCGCATTTTACAAAGATGTTCAAGAAGCAGTACGGGGTTAATCCGCAAGAATATCGCAATGTCACAAAACGACTAGACTGAGGTTACAAAAACGGTAGGGGGGTATGCCGGCGGGCCGTATACTTGGAGACATAACAACAAACAAGTAGGTGAAACGTATGGCCGCAGGCAATCCCTCCATCGCACAGGAGAGGACATCCGACATCAAGACGAAACGAAAGAGCGTGCTGAGACAACTGCTGAAGCATCGCGCCTTAATCATTCTCGCGATTCCCGGCATCATTATGCTTTTTATTAACAACTATCTCCCGATGTTCGGTATATTCCTTGCATTCAAGGATTTGAACTATACGAAGGGTGTCTGGGGCAGTGACTGGGTGGGTTTTCAAAATTTCAAGTTTTTGTTTGCCTCCAACGACGCTTGGATGATTATCAAGCACACCATTTTGTACAATGCTGTTTTCCTGATCATCAATACAACACTGGCTGTGCTGCTGGCGATTCTGTTGAATGAGGTCAGACGAAAGATGCTGTCGAAGTTTTTCCAGAGCGCTGCAATCCTTCCGAACTTTGTGTCGATGGTTATTGTGGGCTATCTCGTCTACGGCTTCCTTAATCCGGAGCTTGGCTTTATTAACAAGTCTATCCTCGAGCCTATGGGCAAAGAGACGATTGCCTGGTACGCAGAGCCGAAATATTGGCCGTATATCTTGACGATTGTGAATACATGGAAAACAGTCGGCTACTCCGCCATCGTGTATCTGGCTGCTATCGTTGGCATCGACCAGGAATATTACGAGGCTGCCCGCATTGACGGGGCAAGCAAATGGAAGCAGATGACCAGCATCACGGTACCTCTTATTACGCCGGTCATTATCATCCTTACCCTGCTCGCGGTTGGCCGGATCTTTAATGCGGATTTTGGCTTATTCTATCAGGCGACAATGGCTTCGGGCATGTTGAAGGAAACAACCGAGGTTATTGATACCTACGTATACAACGCTTTGCTGGTAACCGGCGATACGGGTCTCGCATCGTCCGCAGGTCTTCTTCAATCGGTTGTTGGCTTTATGCTTGTCATTACGGTCAACTATGTCGTGAAGAAAATCAGCAAAGAAAACGCGTTGTTCTAGGGGGCCAAGCATGAAGACAAATAATCGCACGAACCCGTTAATTATTTTGTTCCTGACCTTATTCAGCCTGTCGTGTCTAATTCCTTTCTGGCTCGTCTTTATGGTGTCGGTGACCAATGAGAAGGATCTGACAAGGCATGGCTACAGCTTCTGGCCGAACCATTTCGATTGGGAAGCCTACCGTTACCTGCTGCATGATTCCGCGAATATTGCGAGGGCTTACGGAGTGACGATTACCGTCACAATAATTGGTGTTGTCGTCAGTCTGCTTATAACTTCAGCCATGGCTTATTCTTTGTCCAGAACTGAGTTTCCATATCGGAATGCACTGGGTTTCTATGTATTCTTCACCATGCTGTTCTCCGGCGGCTTGCTGCCCTGGTATCTGGTCTATACCCGGTTTCTTCATGTGCAGGATACGCTGCTCGCCCTTATCATTCCGGGCCTAATAGGCGGCTTCAACATCTTTATTATCCGGACGTTCTTCACAAACAGCATTCCGCCGTCGCTTGTGGAGTCGGCCAAGATAGACGGTGCCAGCGAATATCGGACGTATTTCAGCATTATTTTGCCGCTGTCACTGCCTGTAATGGCGACGATTGGCCTATTCACCATCGTATCCTACTGGAACGATTGGTTCACAAGCCTGGTGTTTATCAACAACGAGAAGCTGTACTCCTTGCAGTACCTGCTGAACAAGACCTTGATGAACGCTTCATTCCTGCAAAGCATTGCGAATAAGGCTTACAGCAATACAGCCAATGTGACACAGCCGCTGGAATCGATCCGGATGGCTATGGCGATGGTTGCGATCGGTCCGCTTGTGTTTGTGTTCCCGTTCCTTCAGAAATACTTTATTAAGGGGTTAACGGTAGGTGCAGTAAAAGGCTAAATCCGATCCGTCGGTTTAGTATATAGATCCATCAATTTGGGGAGGTCACTTGAGTGAAGCTAGTGAAACGCAGTTCAGTTGTCCTTATGTCGTTCATCCTTATCCTTGTACTCGCTTTAACAGGATGCTCGAGCAGCAACAAAGCAAACCAGGAAGCTTCAAATGCAAATGCGGCAAAAGAGACAAATGCGTCCAAAGAGCCGGCAACAACGGATAATGATGCGAAGAAGCTTGATCCGTACGAAGTTGTTATGGTCTATCCGGATGCGCCGCAAAGCGATCTCGCTTCGGTTCAGACGGCAATGAATGATTATTTGAAAGCAACATATCCTGAGCTGAACATGACGGTTAAGCTTAATCCGATTGATTGGGGTGCATGGGGCGACAAGACGAATCTGATGATGGCATCTAATGAGAAGTTCGACCTGTTCTTCACGGCAGACTGGTTAGGCTATAACCAGCAAGTATTGAAGGGCGGCCTGCTGCCGTTGGATGATCTGCTGGCCCAGTACGGTCCGGATATTGAAGCGGTCGAGAAGGATTTCCATGAGCCGGCGAAACGCAGCGGCAAGCTGTACGGTATTCATACCCATCAGGAGCTTGGCGGTTCGCAAGGCATCTATCTCGATAAAGCATTGGTCGACAAATACAACATGGATCTCTCCGCATTGAAATCCGGTAAAGTAGAGGATTTGGAGCCGTTGCTTCAAACCATTAAAGCAAATGAGCCGGATGTAACTCCGCTCGTAGCGCCAAGCTTCCCGCTTGAAGCGTATTATTCCTCCGGCACGCTTGACATGATTTCAAGCGTAGCTGCGATTAATGTATTAAACACCGCTCCTGATAATTTTGAAGTTGTTAACCTTTACGAAACACCGCGTTACAGAGAGTTAGCCGACTTGACCCGCCGATGGTTCAATGCAGGTTACATCAATAAGGACGCATTGACGCCAGGTCTTGATGCATGGAAAAAAATCCAGGCAGGCAAAGCGTTCGCACTGGTAGGCGATATGGATATTCTGGCGAATATGGAGATTGGCTCGGTATCGAAAGCGCCTAATGCTTCCATTAAAGCAGGCCGTGAAATCATTCAGATTCCGCTGAACATCGACAGACTGCAAACGGGCAAGATGACGGCAACGATGCAGACGATCTCCAAGACATCGAAGGATCCTGCACGTGCCATGATGCTGCTTAACCTGTTCTTCAAGGATCAGAAGCTGCTGACTTTGTTCAACTTTGGCATAGAAGGGAAGCATTATGTGCTGAAGGACGGTCAGATCGCGCTGCCGGAAGGCAAAACAATGAATGATGTTGGCTTCTATCACGATATTATGTGGCAGATCGGCAACCAGATGCTGAATTACACCCGTGAAGGTGAAGACCCGAACAAATATCAAAACTACGAGAAGTTTAACGAGATGGTATCGAGCCGTCCGGCACGCAACTTTGGCTTTATCTTTGATCCGGAGCCGGTGAAAAACGAAATTATCGCTATCGATAATGCTAACAAAGCCTATGTAGACGGCTTGAAATCCGGTCAGCTTGATCCGGAGGAAAATCTTCCGAAGCTGCTGGCGAAGCAAAAAGCAGCGGGCGTGGATAAAGTTATTGCGGAGGCGCAAAAGCAGCTTGACGCCTGGCGTGAGGCTAACGGCAAATAAGCCATAGCAAGAAGGGTATAATCCTAGCGGTTATACCCTTCTTATCTAGTACAACTGTTACGGACAGGAGAATTATTAACAATGAAGAGATCATGGTGGAAAGAAAGTGTCGTTTACCAGATTTACCCGCGGAGCTTCCAGGACAGCAACGGCGACGGAATTGGCGATATTCCGGGTATCATCTCGAGATTGGATTATTTGAAGATGCTTGGCGTTGATGTGATTTGGCTGTGCCCGGTCTATGAATCACCGAATGACGATAACGGTTATGATATCAGCAACTATCAGAGTATTATGGATGATTTCGGCACTATCGCCAATTGGGAAGCGCTGTTGGAAGGCTTGCACAGCCGGGGCATGAAGCTGATTATGGATCTGGTTGTGAACCATAGCTCGGATGAGCATGTCTGGTTTACCGAATCCCGCAAATCTAAAGATAATCCGTATCGTGACTATTACATATGGAGAGATGGTCAAGGCGACAAGGAACCGAACAATTGGTCGTCGTTCTTCTCGGGCTCCGCTTGGCAGAAGGATGAGGCAACAGGACAATATTTCCTGCATTTATTCTCGAAGAAGCAGCCGGACCTCAACTGGGAGAACGAAAAGGTACGCAAAGAGGTGTACGACATGATGACCTGGTGGCTCGACAAAGGGATTGACGGCTTCCGGATGGACGTCATTAATCTGGTCAGTAAAGCAGACGGCCTGCCGGATGCGGGCGGAGACGGCGACTATAACTTTGGCGGGGAGCATTTTATGAACGGTCCGCGCATTCATGAGTTTTTGCAGGAGATGAATCGCGAGGTGTTGTCGAAGTACGACATTATGACTGTTGGCGAGACGCTTGGCGTAACCCCGGAAGAAGCGGCTTTGTATGTGGGAGAGGAACGGGGCGAGCTGAACATGGTGTTTCAGTTCGAATTGATGGACATTGATGCAGGACCCGGCGGCAAGTGGAACGTACAGCCTTGGAAGCTTACCGAATTCAAACGCATTATGAGCAAATGGCAGACCGAGCTGTACGGCAGGGGCTGGAACAGCTTGTATCTGAATAACCACGACCAGCCGCGGATGCTGTCACGCTTTGGCCATGACGGCGAGTTCCGCAAGCCGTCTGCCAAAATGCTGGCAACCCTGCTGCATACACTTCAAGGCACGCCGTATATCTATCAAGGTGAAGAGCTTGGCATGACGAATGTGAAGTTTGATTCAATCGGACAGTACAAGGATATCGAGACACTAAATATGTTCGCTGAAGCCCGCGCGGCAGGACATTCGGAAGAGAGTATTATGGCCTCCATCTACAGCAAAGGCCGAGATAACGGCCGGACACCTATGCAGTGGAATGCTTCACCGCAGGGCGGCTTTACAACCGGAACACCATGGATTGAAATCAATCCGAATTATACGGAGATTCATGCAGAAGAAGCGCTAAATGATCCGGATTCAATCTTTCATTACTACCGCCGGCTGATTGAGCTTCGCAAGCAGCATGACGTGATCGTCTACGGCAAATATGAGGTGCTCCTTGAACAGGACGAGCAGATCTATGCTTATACGCGTACGCTTGGTGATAAACGGCTGCTCATCATATTGAATTTCTTCGAACAGCCGGCTGTATTCAAGCTGTCACAGGAGATTCGTTACGAATCGGTCAGCCAACTGATCGGCAATTATGAACTTGAAGCCTCTTCTGCAGATTTGCGTCAGCTTGTGCTTCGACCTTATGAAGCGCAAGTCTTTAAGCTGAACTAGATAATTTACAGGGGGCCGGCCTGCCGGCTGGCCTCCTTTATGTGGGACAATTCATTCTAGGAGGATATGTGATGAACAAGATAAATAAGGCCTTGCTGCGATCGCTTGCAGCTATTGTTGCTTTGCAGGGCGCGGTTCCGGTTTATGAAGCGGCAAACGGTGAGCATATGGCTAAGGCTTATGCCGAAGCGGGCGTTGAACAGCGCCAGTTTGTGAAAGCGATTACTTCACTGACGGTGGACAAATCCCGCTATGCGCCGGGCGAAGAGGCGACGCTGTCCTTTGCCTTGAAGGATGACCAGTCCTGGAGCGGAGAGCTTAATGTGGAGATTTATAAGCTGAACAAGCTTGTGGCTAAAGGCACGAAGGCTGTTGCCGTTCTTCAGGGGCAAGGTGAACTGCAGGTGAAGTGGAAGCCGCCGGCGGAGGATTATACAGGCTACATGGTGAAGGCCTGGATCAAGGGAGCAGCTGAAGAAGATTTTGTAACCGCTGCCATTGATGTATCCAGCGATTGGAAGAAGTATCCGAGGTACGGCTATGTCGGCGAGTTCCCGAAGGAAACGGCTGAACAGAGCGATGCGAAGCTGAAGCAGTTGTCCCAGGACTACTATTTGAACGGCTATCAGTTCTACGACTGGATGTGGCGTCATGATGTATCGGTGTATTCCAAGACGGACGGCAGCGGCAAGCCGCTTACCGATGAGAACGGGAATTTTATTACGGGATCGATGGATGCGGACACGCATTATACCGATTTGCTCGGCCGTGAATTATATCCGATGTCGGTAAAGCAGCAGGCTGCAGCCGCGCAGAAATACGGCTCCGCCGCAATGGCCTATGAGATGAACTATGCGGCGAGGGAAAATTATGAGGATTTTGGCGTCAGTCCTTTATGGGGGCTGTACAATAAGTCGGCGCAGTTTCCGCTTGATCCGGATAATCCGGAGAAGGATCAGAACGGATTTACGTTTGACGTAAACGGGCATCCGACATCGTTGTTCCTGCAGGACCCGGGTAATGAGGAGTGGCAGGCTTTTATTACGAAGGAATTCAGTCGTGCGGTTAATGAGTTTGGCTTCAATGGTATTCACCTTGACCAGTGGGGAGCCAACGATAACGACTTTTTGTACGACTACAACGGCAACAAGCGATATTACTCGCTTGACTATGACAAGCTAATCAACGCGGTCAAAGATTCTCTGACAGCGAATAATCCGGGCAAAAGCGACGTGACCTTCAATATGGTCGGCGGTAATGCGGAATACAGCGCGGTGCCGAATCCGAATACAAAGACGGATTTTGATTACAGTGAAATTTGGCAGGACCGGAATCAATACCGCGACCTTCAGAAGGTCGTGGAGGATACCCGTGCCGCAAACGGCGGCAAAGCAATGGTTATTGCAGGTTATATGAACTATAAGCAGGCGACCGGCGTAGCGACCCGCGGAACGGAAGCGGAGGATGTGCCGGCAGCCGTTGATTACCAGTCCCGGATCGCAAAGGCATACGGCTGGGTCGGCAACTTCGGACGCAAGGATACCGATGCGGTAACCTTTACCATAAACGTTCCGGAAGCAGGGAATTATGATCTCGTTCTGAATTACGGGCAGGGCAACGAAGCAACGGGGCCAGAAGGCAAGTTGACGGTGAACGGCGAGGTGGCGGAAGACTCGATACCATTCTCGGTGAATACAGGCTGGGGCCAGCCAACGGCGAAGTATAAGGTGCCGGCGCAGCTAAAGGCAGGAGAGAACATAGTTAAGCTTACACTTAACACCAACGGCTTGTGGCTCAATCTGGCCAGCCTGGATGTGCAGGGTAACGGAGCGTATGACCGCTATGAAGCGGTAGACGCCAAGCTGGATACGGCAATCATCGATCAATACAGTCATGTCTACTATTTTGATACAAAAGGCGATTATTTGAAGTTCCATGTTCATGTGCCGGAAGCAGGCGATTATCCGCTTGGCTTCAGTTATGCGTCGGATTGGCAGACGGTAAGCCGCGACTTGGTTGTCAATGATCAGCCGCAGGGCAGCGTGGTATTTCCCGGTAACGGGACTTGGGATAAATTTTTGAGTCATAGCGGCTTGGCCTCTGTTCATCTGGAAGCGGGCGATAATACGATTATGCTGGAAGCTCCTGCGGATGATCTGGGCATCAAGCTGCGTTATATGACGGTTGGCGAGAAGAAGTATGGTGCGTTGTATGCGGATATTCCGCAAACAAGCAGCATTGCTTTCAACGAGAGCAAGACCGATAATTTTGGACAGGCCGGCCAGACGGTCACCTACGAGGTGGATCTGAAGGAGGCCGTTAATGCGATTACGGTGTTTTACCATGGCGACAACAGTCCGGCAATGTCAGTGCTGGTGGACGGCGAGCTTGCGGCAAACGCGCAAAATGTTCTGTTTCCGAAAACGCCAGGCGGCTGGGATGGCGCTATGCAGCGAAAGGAACTGACGGTTGATGTGCCGGCAGGTCATCATGCGATAACGCTTCGGATGGATTCAAGCGGACAATATACGAATGTTGGCGGCTTGCTGGCGGGCGGCTATGAATACAGCACGGGAAGCGCTGAGGCGGAGGGCGGCGTCATACCGGTGATTGGATATGCATCAGATTTTAACAACGAGAATGACCGCCTTGTTTTTAATGTAAATGCGGAGGAAGCTGGCAGCTATGATTTGCATTGGATGTATCAGAATAACGGGGCGGGCGCAGAGCCGCTCAGCCGGATGGTTTATATCGGGGACGGCGATGGACAGACGTTAAGCTTCGCATCTACGGCAAACGACGAATGGAGCGACGCTGTGTTAAGCGGCATACAGCTGCAGCAGGGCGTAAATCGGGTTGTCATTACAATGCTTGAAGGGACTGACAGCGGGATCAAGCTGGATAAGCTTAAGGTTATTCCTGCCGAGGGCAATAGACTTGTTGTGCGCTCCTATGAGGCAGAAAGTACTGACACAGAAACGCCGTTTTCGCTGTACAAGGATACGGTGGTGAACTTCAGCGAAGTCGGGCAGCAGGTTACTTATCCGGTGACGATTCCGCAATCCGGCGAGCAAAGCCTGATCTTCACCTATGCGAATCCGGGAGAATTCACAACTCGCTCCGTATATATTGACGGCGTACGGGCCAAGGATGCTGGCGGGAATCCTCTGAAGCTTGGACTGTCGGGTACGGAGAACAAAGACAAGTACAGCGGTGACGGTTATGTCATCATTCCCCATATGACGGCCGGACAGCATTCCGTAACGCTTAAGATGGAAGAGGACGATGAGCCGGGTATGATCCAACTGCGCGGCGTTACAGTCGGATATTTCGACGAGTCTTCCGTACGGTTGATGGACGCGGCACTAGCTTCGATGGGGGCGACTCATATTGAGCTGGGCACGGCGGAGAAGCTGGAAGATGGTCCAAATATGCTCGCCCATGAATATTACCCGAACCGCAGCAAGAAAATGACTGAAGATACGAAGGAAGCCATGAAGGATTATTATAAGTTTTTTGCGGCATATGAGAACTTGCTTTTCGACAGCAAAGCTGATTCAACCGCGGTGCTTGAGGTGCAAACGGCAGGAGGCGGCGATCTGGCTTTAAGCAAGGACGGCTCGGAAAATACGCTTTGGTACACTGTTCGCAGGAATGCCATAAATGAAGGCTATGAGAATTACGATATTATTCATCTGGTCAATTTGCTTAATAATGACTCCGATTGGAGAAATGCCGCAAATGAGCCCGTTCAGCAAAGCAATCTTAAAGTGGATTACGAGGTTGGAGTCACTCAGGAGGAAGCATCTGGACTAAAAGTATATGCCGCTACACCGGACCGGATGGAAGGGGCTATGACAGAGCTGCAATATAGCTGGAACGGCGACCATATTACAGTCGATGTTCCTTCCTTGACCTACTGGACGATGCTGGTTGTAGACCGCCGGCCGGATCAGGGAAATGTACAACAGTTGTTTACGGACAGCGGTACGGGTTCCGGCGGGGGTACAGCGGTAAATCCACCTGCCAATAGCAGCCGCATTGTAACCGAACAGGATGTGAAAAAAGCGGACAACGGCCAAGTAGCCATTGTATTGGACAATGGAACCGACAGCGTTCAGCTGCCTGTATCGCTAATCGGCGGCCTTGGCTCCAATGAGCTGGTTCTTCGGAGCAGCAGCGGTCTTGCGTTATCTTGGAAGCCGGATAAGCTGAAGAAGCTAGCCGGAGCGCCGCCTGCCGGGGCTTATTTGGAGATGAAATTAAAGACAGCTTCCGAAAAACCTGCCGTTCCTTCAACGATGAATCTGAAGGGCTTGGCGTATTCGCTTGATTTAGGCTTGAAAGCAAAGGATGGAACAGTTCTGGCGTTTGGCCAGCCTGAGCTTCAAGCCGGACTGGAGCTGGAAGCGGCCTCTCCTAAGCTGAAGGGCAAGCTGCTTGGCTTATATGTCTATGACAGCGAAGTTAAAGAATGGGAGTATGCAGGCGGCAAATACAAGGCTTCGAATGGAAAATTCACAGCAGATCTGACTGCTGGCGAGACCTTTGCGGTATTTGAATACGAGAAGGATTACACCGATGTGCCAAGCTCGAGCTGGTTCTACGAAGCCGTAACTTCACTGTCAGCGAAGCATGTCGCGAACGGCGTGACGGACCAGCAGTTTGCTCCCGGCCGGAAGGGCAGTCGGGCTGAAGTGATGGCTATGCTCGTCCGGGCGCTGAATCTGAACGGCAATGAGTTATCAGCTCCATTTAAGGATGTGCCGGTCGGCGTCTGGTATGGCAAGGAATTAGCCGCAGCTTATAAAGCCGGACTTATTCAAGGTGATGCCGCGGGACAATTTAATCCGAATGATTCTATTACCCGGCAAGAATTGGCTGTTATGCTGCTAAGAGCATACAAGCTTGCGGGCGGTGCCGCAGAATCGAGCTCCGGAGTGGCGCCAGTCTACACCGATGCCGACGAAGCAGCGGCATGGGCAAAAGCCGCAATTGCCGAAGCGGGTACAGCCGGCCTTATGCAGGGCAACGGCAACGGACAATTCGCACCTGACCGCCAAAGCATCCGCGCCGAAATCGCGCAGGCAATCGATAATTTGCTGGAGAAGATCTGAGCGGGATTCGAGTGACCATACCGAAGCTGTAAAGAAGGCAATGCGATGCTCAACGAAACCAGTCCTCATTTGTTTTGCAGGTAACTGTCGGCTAGTACGTAAAGCCACTTTTAGATGAATTCATTCTGCCAACCTAGTTTCGTATCTGATGATGAATGCCCCCCTTACATTATCAAAGTATCTACTAAGGTACGTATACTTATCTTTGTGCTATAGTGAAAGGGATGGAAGATTAAGGAGGCGATTCAAAGTGAATATACTAATTACCGGTTCGAATAGAGGTTTGGGTTACGGAATAGCGGCTGAAGCGCTGGAGCGCGGTCACCATGTTATAGCAGGAGTAAGATCGTCGGGAGACAAAGGCAAGCTTGCCGAGCTTGAAACGCAATATGGCGCCAGCTTGGAGCTCGTGCAGCTCGACGTAGCGGATGAAGCCGGAGTGGCAGCTCTTGCAAGTACATTGCAGCAGCAGGGAAAAACAATCGGAGCAATCGTTAATAATGCCGCCATTCTCGTGGAGCGGAATACTCCGATCGAGGACCTGAATATCGAGGAAGTTGCGAGAACATTCGACATTAACCTGTTTGGGCCGATGCGTGTCGTGAAGCATTTTCTGCCTCTTGTAACGGAATCAGGCGGTGCTGTTATCAATATTTCATCTGAGGCAGGCAGTATCAGCAATGCTTATCCGGGTGATTACCCGTATGGCATTTCGAAGACGGCGCTGAATATGTTCACGCAGCAGCTGTTGTCTGCCGTCAAGGAACGGGGCATACAAGTACTTAGCGTGCATCCGGGCTGGATGAAGACGGATATGGGCGGGGAGAATGCGCCTACCGATCCGCGTCAAAGCGCAAAGGGGATTCTCGATATGATCGAGGGGCAGATCATGCCGAAGGGCAAGTTCAACTTTGTGGATTATTCGGGCAAGGAAATGCCAATCTAATTCTTATATAAACAAAGAGTGGCTGTGCGGGATTTTAACCTGCATGGCCACTCTTTGTTTGGCGGAGAGAAGCAACTCGCGTCATCTCAACAGCCCGCATAGTTGATATGTCAATTCAGCTTGGCAAAACGAATATATCATGATATATTATTATATATTGAACACTTGTCAGGTGGAAGACGGGGGAACGAACAGGATGAACGAATCATCGAAACCGATGTATGAACGGATTTTTGAAGCACTCCGCGAAGACATTATAGAGAAGAAATATGAACCAGGCGACCGTGTTCCTTCCGAGAAGGAACTGGGCGATGAATATAATGTCAGCCGGATTACCAGCAAGAAGGCGCTTGAGCTGCTGGCCAGCGAAGGTTATATTGTCCGGCAGCCGGGCCGGGGCTCGTTCGTGTCCGATCAGCCAACGCCGCAGTCGAAGCAGGCAGCGGCAGCCGGCGTACCGGCTCAAAGGACTCGCAAGGAAGACGGCAAGCTGCTGATTGGTCTGGTCATTACCGACTTTGCAGACAGCTATGGGAATGGCTTGATCTACGGGATGGAGGAGGCTTCGCGCGAGCATAACTGTTATCTTGTTCTTCGGCGTACGTTCGGCATTCCTGCTCTGGAAGAGGAAGCGATTAAGGGGCTGCTGGAATTGGGCGTGGACGGACTGATTATTTTCCCTGCGCAGGGCGAATACTTCAACGCCGAGATCTTGAAGCTGGTCATTAACCAGTTCCCGTTTGTGCTGGTTGACCGCCATTTGAAGAGCATTTCGGCGAGCTCCATCGCAACGGACAATGTGGGTGCAGCGAAGGACGGAACAAACCATTTATTCGAGCTTGGTCATAAATCGATTGCTTTCCTGACCCCTCCTCCGGTCGATACAACAGCGATTGAGGAGCGGATCGAAGGGTTTATTCAAGCTCATGCGGAGAAGGGCATTGTTGTGGATCGGGAGATCTGGATGGAGAATATTACGTCTACGCTTCCGAAGCATAATACGGAGGAGAACAAGCAGGAGGATATTCAGAAAATTATCGATCATCTGAACAAGCATCCTCAGATTACGGCATTGTTTGCAACGGAATACAATATCGGGCAAATCGCTTTTCAGGCGGTACAGCAGATGGGCAAGGCCGTGCCGGAAGACTACTCGATCGTATGCTTTGACTGTCCGGAGACGAATGGGCGTTACCCGTTTACTCATCTGAGCCAGAATCAGCATGAGATGGGGCGCGTTGCTTTTGAGAATGTGCTTAAGCTTTGGGCCGGGCAATCCGTTCCGAGCAAAATTTTATTGGATGCCTCCCTTGTTATCAGCGACTCGACAGGTGTTGCCAAACAATAACGGCAGTCCCTGGATGAGACATCATTATTATGCTGCAGTACAGCCTCCATCGCGGAGGCTGTTTTTTATTTTGTATGCGTATATCAGCCGTATCGCAGCTTGTCCGTAACCCGGAGCAGGAAAACTGCAAACGGAAGATGCTGTCGAAATATGGCAGCAGCGAGCGCATAGTTATATGCCTCAAGTCCTGAACAAATAGTATGAAAGGTTGGTATAAACAATATACAAAAATACATATTGACATACCATATACATGCCAATATAATAGCAATATCAAATGAAAGCGTTTTATATAATGTGATTTACGGGAACAAGGAGGCATAATGGTATGACACAATCGACAGAAATCCCCGCATCCTTAACGCGGCTGGTAGAGCTAATTAAGGAAAAAACGCCTGAACATCCGAATTGGGCGGGCATATTTGAAAAGGCGATCCATAATACGCTGCAGACGACTGTTCAGCGGATGCCGGACGGAACAACATTTGTTATAACAGGTGATATACCAGCTATGTGGCTGCGTGATTCGGCGGCTCAGCTTCGGCCGTTTCTGGTGCTGGCCGCTGAGGATGCCGGGCTGGCTGATCTCATCGAAGGTCTGGTCCGCAGACAAATGGCTTCAATCCTGATTGATCCGTATGCGAATGCATTTAACAACGGTCCAACCGGCAAAGGCCACCAGGATGATCTGACAGATATGGACCCTGCCGTCTGGGAACGTAAATACGAGATCGATTCGCTTTGTTATCCGCTCCAACTGAGCTATCTGCTGTGGAAAAACACTGGCCGGACCTCGCAATTTGATAAGACATTCAAGCAGGCGGCAAATGCAATCTTGAATCTGTGGACTACCGAGCAGAATCATGAGACCGCTTCGTCTTATCAGTTCCAGCGCTTTAACTGTGCGCCGACGGATACACTCTTGCGCGAGGGCAAAGGGACAGAGACCAGCTGCACCGGCATGACATGGAGCGGCTTCCGCCCAAGCGATGACGCTTGTACATACGGCTATCTCATTCCGGCAAATATGTTCGCGGTTGTTGTATTGAAATACCTGCAGGAAATTGCGGAAGAGGTATTTGGTGATCAGGAGCTTGCTGCACGCGCAGCCAAGCTTGGCGGAGAAATCAATGAAGGCATTCAAACCTACGGCATAACTGAGCATCCTCAATTTGGAAAAATTTTCGCATATGAAACAGACGGACTAGGCAATTACAATTTTATGGATGATGCGAATGTGCCAAGTCTCTTGTCCATTCCTTATCTGGGCTATACCTCACAGGAGGACCCGATCTATCTAAATACTCGCCGCTTCATCTTGAGCAGCAGCAATCCTTACTATTTCGAAGGTGAAGCAGCCGCCGGAATCGGCAGCCCGCATACGCCGGACCAGTATATCTGGCATATTGCGCTGGCGATGCAGGGCTTAACGACAGAAAATCATGCCGAGAAAGAGCGGCTGCTTAGCCTTATGGAGGCAACAACAGCCGGCACCGGCTTTATGCATGAAGGGTTTCATGCGAATGATCCGTATCAGTTCAGCCGTCCATGGTTCTCGTGGGCGAACATGATGTTCAGCGAGCTTCTGCTTGATTATTGCGGGATCCGAGTACGGACCCAATAACAGCGGTTTCATAGAAAGACTGCTTATAAAGGCGGCTTTCTTCGAAATAAAAGGGTAACTAAAAAAGGGAGGCATGAAAAGTGAAAAAATGGATCACGATGATGGCCTTGATTACGGTCGTAGCAACAGCCGGCTGCGCAAACACATCTACAAGCAGCAACGGCAACAGTTCAGAAAGCAGCAATACGAATGTAAGCAGCGGGACGAATGAGCAGACAGGCGGCAACTCGGGCGGCGGAAAAGCGGTAGAGCTTACGTTCTGGGGGGATTGGGCCGGTGACGGACAGAAGCAGTTCCAGACGATGGTTGATGCCTTCAACAAGTCTCAGGATAAAATTCATGTCAAATATGTGCTGCAGCAGGACTTGATTACGAAGTTCCTGACGGCTGCTACATCCGGCGGCGCACCGGACGTTCTGCTCTGGGACAGATGGCGTACACCGCTGTATGCTCCGAAAAACGTTCTTCATCCGATCGATGAGTTCATGACAGCAGACGGCTTGAACCGCGATGATTTCTACGGCGAGGCATTAAAGGAATTGTCCAATAACGACAAGCTGTACGGACTTCCTTTAACGGTTGATGCCCGTGCTCTTTTCTATAACAAAAAGCTTCTGAACGATGCAGGCGTAACGCAGCCTCCTACGACTTGGGATGAGCTTGAGCAAGCTGCAATCAAGACAACGAAGTGGGATGGCAGCAAGCTTGAAGTGGCAGGCTTCTCGCTTGGCGACAACGGCCTCTTTAATATGTATCTTCAACAGGCGGGCGGCCAAATGCTGACCGATGACGGTAAAACAAACTTCAATAATGAAAAAGGCCTGGCGGTGCTTGATTTCTGGGACCGCATGATGAATCAGGACAAAGTGTATAAGGTTGGCTTTGAGCAAGGTCTTGGCGAAGGAACGGATGCCTTTGCGACCGGTAAGGTTGCCATGACTTATAACGGTCCATGGATGCTCAGCACGTATAAGAAATACGGCAAAGATCTGGACTTCGGGGTTGTGCCTCCTCCGGCAGGACCAAACGGTGACAAGGGCGGCGTGATGGGCGGCTTTGGCCTTGTTATTCCGGAAGCCTCCAAGCATCAGGCAGAGGCATGGGAATTCATCAAATGGTGGACGGCTAACAAAGACAATGCACTGATGTGGGCAAAAACAAGTCTTAATATCCCAGGTTATAAACCGGCGCTGGATGATCCATTCTTCCAGGAAGATCCGCTGTATAAGCCGTTCCTTGAAACGCTTGAATTCGCTAAGGTTCGTCCGTCTCACCCTGGCTATTCCGTAATGGAGACCGAAGCGCTTATTCCTAACCTGGAGCTGTACCAGCAGAAGAAGCAAAGCGCGGAGGAAACGCTTAAGAAAGCGCAGCAGCGGGGAGACCAGCAGCTCGCAGACAACGAAGACGTGAAATAACCGTGGACCTGCATCGCTATATGGAGGGATAAAGGGAGGGAGACCTCCCTTTATCCATTCATACAGCCGGGCGGGAACGCCACCAATGAAAGGAGATGTGCTGATGTCTTCAATGGGCAAGCTGAACCAACATCAGGCCCGGATGGCCTACCTGTTTATAACGCCAACGATGCTGCTGTTTATCGCTTTTACCATTATTCCGGTCGTCATGGCGCTCTATTTAAGTTTTACGAATTATGATGTGGTCAGCCGGATGGAGTTCGTTAAATTCGATAACTACAAAAAGATGCTGGAAGATGATTTGTATTGGACGACTTTCAAAAATGTATTCTTCTACGCTGTAGTCTTCGTACCGCTTAATATCATTATTTCCTTGCTGCTCGCCATGCTTCTTAACTTCAAACGATTTGGGGTTAAGCTATTCCGCACAATGAACTATCTTCCGACTCTGACTTCTTCCGTTGCGGCTGCGACGGTCTGGATCTGGCTGCTTCATCCGGAATTTGGGCTTGTCAACAATCTTCTAAGTTATGTTGGCATTACAGGTCCGGCTTGGCTCGCCCAGACAGAGACGGCGATGTTCTCGATTATTATGGTGACCCTATGGCAATCGGTCGGCTCTAACATGGTCATCTATATCGCGGGCCTGCAAGGTGTGCCAGACTATTTGTATGAATCCGCCAAGCTGGACGGCGCAACGGCTTTTGACCGGTTCCGCTACATTACATGGCCGCAGCTTCGCCCTACAACCTTCCTTGTCAGCACGATGGCGATTATCGGGGCGCTTCAGCTGTTCGACCAGGCCTTTGTTCTGACGCAAGGCGGCCCGGGCAACGTGACGAAAACGCCGGTATACCTGATTTATAATCAGGGCTTCAACCAGCTTAAGATGGGATATGCTTCCGCGCAGGCCTTTGTGCTGGCAGTGGCGATTCTGATCTTCTCATTCATTAACATGCGTATTAATAAATCCGAAGAGCCAATTGTGTAAGTTCATGCTTACGAAGCATGAATAATCATATTTAGCCACAAGCATGGCTATTTAAGTGATTATTCATTGGTTCATGCTTACGAAGTATGAATAATCATATTTAGCCACAAACAAGGCTATTTAAGTGATTATTCATTGGTTCATGCTTACGAAGTATGAATAATCATATTTAGCCACAAGCATGGCTATTTAAGTGATTATTCATTTTAGGAGGAATGCATATGGCACAGCCAATTGTTACATCCGTTACAACGCGTACACTTAAGCCGCCTTCTTACGCCTTAAAAAAGGCGCTCGTGACCGTCTTGTTCTATGTCGTCGCGGTGGCTATAGCAATAGCGATGTTTTTGCCTTTTTTTTGGAGCCTGATCACATCGTTTAAACCAAGTAATGAAATCTTCGAGGTACCCATCAAGTGGATTCCGTCAACGCTTACTCTGGAGCATTATAAATCGGCGTTTACAACAGTGCCGTTTGCCGGGTATTTCGCGAACTCGTTTATCCTGGCAACGGCTGGCGTATTGTGTAACCTGTTCTTTGGCTCCATCAGCGGCTATGCCTTCGCCAAGCTGAACTTCAAGCTGAATAAGCCGCTTTTCCGCATCCTGCTGGCGGCAATGATGATTCCGGGAATCGTAACGATGATCCCAAGCTTCTACGTACTTAAGCATTTTCCGCTTATTGGCGGAAATGACATTCTGGGAGGCGGAGGCAACGGCTTCCTGAACTCCTTCTGGGGGATTATCCTGCCTGGAGCATCAGGCTCCTTCGCGGTATTCTTCATGAGGCAGTTCTTCCTCACGCTGCCTTCCGACATGATGGAGATGGCGCGGATCGAGGGTGCGGGAGAGTTCCGTATCTTCTGGAACATCTACCTGCCGCTAACTAAGCCGGCACTTGCTACGCTTGCTATCTTCACCTTCCAAGGCGGCTGGAATAACTTCCTCTGGCCGATGATTATCTTGAATGATCCGGCTAAAGCGACGATCCAGATGGGATTGCAGGCCTTCTCATTCAACCATCAGACCGATTTTGGGCCTATGATGGCCGGAGCTCTGATTGCGATCCTGCCGATTCTTGTCTTGTTCCTTCTGCTTCAGAAGTATTTCGTGCAAGGTATTGCTTTTACGGGGACTAAAGGGTAAGCGGGGGAAATGGTTTGAAACAAAAGAAGCTGATAGCCGTTGCTGCGGTGCTGCTTATTGTTGCAGCTGGTTTGGTCTGGCAGCTGGCACGTAACAGTGAACCGGCTAACTCCCTCCTCCGCCTTGTGGCAGGAGCGTGCCGAAGAGGCGCAACTGGAGCTGGTTAATTCATTTTGGGATGAGAAACGCGGATTATTCAGCAATGCCGCGCCGTGTATTGCGCAGCTGTGTACTGATCCGTTTAACTATTGGTGGCTGGCTCATGCCGTTGATGTGCTTGTTGACGGCTATGAGCGTACAGGAGACGAACGGTATACCGGGCAGATCGCCAAGCTGTATCAGGGACTGCTTGACCGTAATGCCGGGGTTATGATTAACGATTATTACGATGATATGGAATGGATGGCCCTTGCCTGGCTGAGAGCCTATGACGCGACCAAGGATGAGCGGTATAAGCAGGCATCGCTTGAGCTGTGGGAAGAAATTAAAGGCGGCTGGAACGATGAGATGGGCGGCGGCATTGCCTGGCGCAAGGAACAGATTGATTACAAGAATACGCCGGCGAATGCACCGGCTGCTATTTTGGCGGCGCGGCTGTACGGACATTTTCATAACGAAGAAGATCTGGCCTGGGCGAAGAAGATTTATGACTGGCAGAAACAAAATCTTGTTGATCCGGAGACCGGACTCGTATGGGACGGCATTAACCGGACTGGCGACGGCAATATCGATAAGAATTGGCAGTTCACTTACGGCCAAGGCGTATTTATCGGAGCGGGAACGGAGCTGTACCAATTGACAGAGGAACAATCTTATCTGGAAGATGCCCGCCGCACAGCGGCCAATCTGAAGGATATGTTCCTGACATCGGCAAGCGGCATGCTTCCTTCGGAGGGCGAAGGGGACGGAGGTCTGTTCAAGGGCGTATTAGTCCGCTATGTGGGCGAGCTGATTGCCGCTGATCCGGATGGACCCGAGCAGAAGGAACTGATTGATATGCTGGAGACCAATGCGGACAGCTTGTGGCAATACGGCAAAGCAGAAGACAAGGCTGTATTCAGCAATTCATGGGCAGAAGCGCCGGATCAGGTCGTACAGTTAAGTACAGAATTAAGCGGAATCATGCTGCTCGAGCAGATGGCCGTATTGGAGAAGAACGGACAATTACATTAGGCAGAAGATACGGGGAGAGTGAGAGCTATGGTGTGGGCAGCACGGGCGGAAGAAGCGCAGCAGGCATTGGAGCAGTTATATTGGAATTCTTCGATTAACATGTATGACATCGAGATCCCATGCCCGGACGGTGCTTGCAATACAATTTTTCATTACTGGTGGATGGCGCATGCCGTGGATGCACTGGCGGATGGACTGAACCGGACGGGCCATGCAGACTACCGCGTGCGGCTGGATGCTTTCTATGAAGGTATTCTGCAGCGCAACAACGGGGCTTGGCCAAATGAGCTGTACGATGATATGGAATGGATGGCGATCGCTTGGCTGAGGGCCTTTCAGGCAACCGGCGCAGAAAAGTATAAGGCGGCAGCCCTCCTGTTATGGGAGGATATCCGGACCGGCTGGAATGATCATGTGGACGGAGGAATTGCCTGGCAGAAGTCGCAGCTGGACTACAAGAATACCCCTGCGAATGCACCGGCTGTGATTCTGGCAGCAAGGCTGTATCAGGCGTTTGGCAGGGAAGAAGATTTGGCCTGGGCGCATAACATTTATAACTGGCTGAAGGCTAAGCTGGTGGACCCGGCGACCGGCTTTGTCTGGGACGGCTTGAACCGTACCGGAGACGGCTCGATTGATAAGGATTGGAAATTTACATATTGTCAGGGTGTCTTTATTGGTGCCGGAGTAGAATTGTACCGGATTACAAAGGATGCCGGTTATCTGCGGGATGCTGAACGCACGGCCAAGGCGGCTTGCGATGAATTGCTGCGTGAAGGGCTTTGGCCGGATGAAGGAGATGGGGATGGCGGATTGTTTAAAGGCATTCTGGTCCGCTATCTTGGCGAGCTTGCTTCCGTATCGGCGGAGCCGGCAGAGCTCGCGGCATTGCTGGAGCTGCAGGGGCAGGCGCTGTGGACACACGGACGTGATACGGTGCGCAACGTATTCAGCACCTCCTGGGGCGTTCAACCGGAAGAGCGCGTTACGCTCAGCACGCAATTGAGCGGTATTATGCTGCTGGAGCAGCTTGCTGTGCTGGAGAAACGGAGTCTGACCAGCGAGATACAAACAGAGGAGGTGCGGTCATAATGACGGCACAAGCACAAGGCATATGGGCGGAACGCGCGGCAGTGGCGCAGCAAGATTTCAAGCGTTTGTTCTGGAATGAGGAACGAGGCGTAATGGATCAGGTGGTGCCATGCAACGGCACCTGCAACGATCACTGGATTTATTGGTGGCATGCGCATGTTGTGGATGTGCTGGTCGATGCCCTTGAACGCACAGAAGCAAGTGAGGATGAGGTGCTGCTGGAGCGGGCATTCCGGGGTGCGAAGAAATGGAACGACGACACCTTGCTCCATAATTATTATGATGATATGGAATGGATGGCATTGGCACTGCTGCGTGCTTATCAGAAGACAGGAAAGTCTTTCTACAAGGAAGGCGTGCTTGAGCTGTGGGAAGATATCAAGACAGCCTGGAACGATAATATGGGCGGCGGTATGGCTTGGAAAAAAGATCAGCTGGACTATAAAAATACGCCGGCGAATGCGCCTGCTTCTATTCTGGCGGCACGTATCTATCTAATGGATCGCAAGGAAGAGGATTTGGAATGGGCTTTGCGGATCTATCAATTCAACAAGGAACGGCTTGTTGATCCGGCGACCGGCTTTGTCTGGGACGGTATGAACCGGCTGGGTGACGGCCAGATCGATTATGACTGGAAGTATACGTATTGCCAAGGCGTCTTTATCGGCGCAGGCATTGAGCTGTACAACTGTACGGGAGATGAAAGCTATCTAGTAGATGCCCAAAGAACCGCAGCAGCAGCCGTGAAGGAACTGGTAGATTCGGAGACGGGGATGCTGCCGCGCGAGGGCAATGATGACTGTGGTCTTTTCAAGGGAATTCTTATCCGTTATCTCGTCAACCTCATTCACATTCAGCCCGATTTGTCGCTGCCTTGGGTCAATCTGATTCGGCATAATGCGATCTCCTTATGGGAACGGGGCCGTTCGGAATCCGGATTGTTCAGCTTATCCTGGGCAGGAGATCCGGAGCCGGAGGTTCAGCTCAGCGGCCAGCTTAGCGGGGTTATGCTGCTGGAAGCAATGGCGGAGCTAGAGAGAACGGGTTTCTTGGAGCCTAGGTAATTAGAGGCAGGCTAGTGCTGCCGGTACTGCATCCGGAACTGCTTTGGCGTCTTGCCGGTACGCTTGTGGAAGCAGCGGACGAAATACGGAAAGGAACCAAAGCCCGTCTCCTCTGCAATAGCGCCAACAGGTTCATTCGTATGGATGAGCAGCCGCTTCGCCTGTTCGATCCGGAATTGGGTTACATAATCAAGCGGCGTACAGCCAAACGTTCTTTTCATGCATAAGGCGATATAGTTCGGATGGAAATGCAGCTCCTCTGCCATCTGCTTGTAGCTCAGCGGGTCGCGGTAATGCTTGCGCAGATAGAGAGCGGCCTCCTCGGCCAGCTGAAGATGAGAGCTGGGTGCTGTTTCTTCCCTGCTTTCCTCCTGAAGTCGCAGCAGGATGGCATGGAAATGCTGCTGCTCCTGCCAGCGGGAGTTGCCTGAAGGATTCTCATACAGCGAAAGAAGCTCCTGGAATTGTTCTTCCGTGAGCCCGGGGCTTTGTACCGAGCCTGACCGCGGCAAATAGAAGGAGAAATATTCGATTGGCGGATAAAGAGGCTCTTGCTCAGGCGGCAAGGGCTCTTTTTCATAGGGCTCGGGATGCCATTGCCCGGTCGTCTGGAAATGCAGCCAGTAGAAGTGTGTCTCTTCCCTGCAGGGGGATACGGTGTGATGCTCAAGATCCGGACGCAATATGCCGAAATGATCGGCTGGCAGGGTAAGTTCATGCTCCCCTTCACTCAAATGCAAACAGCCTTTGGTCACAAACAAGAGATCAAATACACCAATGCTGCTGCGGTCGGGATGTTTTCTGCCGATGCCGTATGTATCTTGGCCAATCTGAATGAAGTGGGGCATAGGCGGACATTCAAAATGAAACATTATATTTCTCCTTATGTCGCGGAATTATGGTTCCAGTATAAGTAAATACAAGGGATTCGTAAATCTCTTCTTATTCCAATTATGTTGTAATCGGATAAATACTAGTTGCGATTGTCTATCCATCGGCAGCCTGTTCTAGTGGTATATTCGAAGGAGTTGCAACAGAAAGGGAGGAAGTATAACGATGAAGAGTGCATTTGAGGCATTGCCGCTTGGCAATATCCAGGCGGAAGGATGGCTGTACAATCAGCTTCGCATACAGGCAGATGGATTAACGGGGCATCTGGAAGAGCATTGGGCAGATGTAGGTCCCGATAACGGGTGGATTGGCGGAAACGGTGAAAGCTGGGAGCGTGGTCCGTATTATTTGGACGGATTGCTGCCGCTTGCTTATATCCTGAACGACGAGAAGCTGATTGCAAAGGCGAACCGCTGGGTGGAGTGGGCGTTGAACAGCCAGCAGGAGAACGGCATGTTTGGCCCCGCTCGAATTGAGACGGTAAATAATGATGTCAACAAGGAGCAGGATTGGTGGCATTACATGATCATGCTCAAGGTGCTCACGCAGTATGAAGAAGCAACCGGGGATTCCCGGGTCATTCCTTTCCTGACGAAATTCACGGATTATGTGTACGGGCAGATTGAGCAGCAGCCTTTGCAGGGATGGGCGAAAGCCCGCGGAGCGGAGCTGCTTCTCTGCCTTGTCTGGCTGTATAAACGGACGAAGAAGGAAGAGCTGCTGAAGCTTGCTTCAATTGTGAAGGAGCAGACAACGGATTGGACCGATATTTTTCATGATTTTCCATTTTGGCGGAAAGTGGAGCAGTGGGACTGGAGAACACATGTGGTGAATGTGGCCATGGGGATCAAAACTCCCGGAGTTCTCTTTGAATTGACAGAGGACAGCCATGAGCTGGAAGCGGTATACCGCGGGATTGACAGTCTGATGACCTATCACGGGCAGGCGCATGGCATGTTCTCAGGCGATGAATGGCTGTCGGGAACACACCCGAGCCAAGGCGTTGAATTATGCGCGGTGGTTGAGTATATGTATTCGCTTGAACAGCTGGCACGGATTTCCGGAGACGGCAAGTTCGCCGATATTTTGGAAAAAGTGGCCTACAACGCTTTGCCTGCCGCCATTTCTGCGGATTGGACTTCCCATCAATACGATCAGCAGGTGAATCAGATTATTTGCAATGTCGCTCCACGCGCCTGGAGTAATGGTCCTTATGCCAATGTGTTTGGCCTGGAGCCGAATTTCGGCTGCTGCACGGCAAATATGCATCAAGGCTGGCCTAAGCTGGTCTCTCATTTATGGATGCGGAACAATGAGGGCGGACTTGCAGCGGTATCGTACGCCCCTTGTCTCGTGCGTACAGCTGTTGCCGGAGACGTCCAGGCCGAGCTTCGAGTCTCCGGGGAATATCCATTCCGTGACCGGGTGACAATCGCAATCCAGCTGGACCGCCCGGCCAACTTCCCAATGCAGCTGCGAATTCCGGAATGGTGCAATTCCCCGGTTATTAGGGTGAACGGAGAAGAAATTACAGTTGCCATCAAGCAGGGATATGCTACAATTGACCGCGAATGGCATACAGGTGATCGGGTTCAGCTGGTACTGCCGATGGAGGCGAAAACCGTATCACGCAATTTGTTTGCCGTAAGCGTGGAACGCGGACCACTTGTTTACGCTCTTCCTGTGGAGGAGAACTGGCAGTTGCTGCGGAAGCGTGAACGATTCCATGATCATGAGCTGTATCCGGCTTCGCCATGGAAATACGGCTTGCTTGCGGATACCTCATTTAAGGCTGTCGTAAACGATGGAGATCTGCCTTATCAGCCGTTCCTCGCCGCAGAATCCCCTGTTAAGCTCGAGGTGCAGGGCCAGCTTGTGCCGGATTGGCGGATGGAGGGCAATAATGCAGGGACTCCGCCAATTGCACCTGATACCGACGGCCAGCCCGTGGTGGAGCTTGAGCTTGTACCGTATGGCGGAGCCAAGCTTAGAATCGGAGAATTTCCGCTGATCGGCGAGCGGAAGCCATTAAGAATGAACAGCAGAGGAGAAGGATGATAACGATGAATCAAGCGAATGAAGGATTATTTCATGGCGAACGCGCGATATGGCTGCGTTCAGGACGCTATGAGGCTGCGCTGCTTCCGGAGATTGGCGGCAATCTGATCGCATTCCGGGATGTAGAAGAGAATTACCGTTTCCTGCATGAGCCAACGCCTGAGGAGATGGAAAGCTTTAAGGCAAGACCGATGATTCACGGCATTCCCGTATTGTTCCCGCCGAACCGGTATGAGGACGGCAAATTCCCATGGGGCGGGCAGATCCATCAGTTCCCTGTGAATGAACCGGCAACGGGCAATCATCTGCATGGTTTTCTCTATCAGACGCCATGGCAGGTAGAAGACTATGGATCAACAAAGACAGAAAGCTATGTCGTCGTATCCGTTCAGGTAGACGAGAGCCACCCTTCCTATGCAAGCTTCCCGTTCAACTATACGATCCGTCTCCGTTACTCGATAAGCGAGAACGGTCTGCTTCAGCAGGTTACGGTTCGCAATGACGGGAAAGCGGATATGCCTTGTCTGCTTGCTTTCCATACGTCGGTGAATGCGCCGTTTGTTCCGGGAGGACAAGCTCAGGATTACCGCATCCATATGACCATTGGCGAACGCTGGCAGCTGAATGAGCGGATGCTTCCGACCAGAGAATATCAGCCGCTTAAGGAAGAAGAGCTCCAAATGCAAGGCGAAGGCGTATATCCGTTCTTCGAAGCGATGGATAATCATTACACATCGCGCGCTCAGAACGGACGCAACCGGATGGAGCTTACGGATACAAAAGCTAATATCAAGCTTGTCTATGATGTAGGCACATCCTATAAGCAGTGGATGATCTGGAATAATAATGCGACGGAAGGTTTCTTCTGTCCGGAGCCGCAGATTAATTTGGTGAACGCGCCTAATGTAGATCTGCCGGCGGATGAGATTGGTCTTCTGAGCCTTGCGCCAGGAGAAATCTTCGAGGAATCCAGCCGACTTTATGTAATAAAAGGCTAGTGGAGTTATGGGGCCGCCCCTTACCATCTTTCGATGATGAGGGGCGGCTTTTTCTATGCGCGAACCCAGCATCGTTTTGAGTATCTTTAGTCGCTAACGAAACCTCATAATGCTATTTGCCCATAAACGGGGAGATTTTATTTTTAACGAAACGTCATATTGTTATTGTCTATTTTGGGGCATCAATTGACCTCGAAAGTGCTGAATAACGATATGAGGTTTCATTACCTTGTTGTTGAGGTCGTTTATCTCGGTTTAAGGCCATCTCGTTTCGTTAGCGGGCAAAGAGCAAAGCGCAGCTTCATGCGGTTCATGGATTCATGCGTATGCAGTTCATGGGTTCATGCGTTAGAACTTATTGAGTGCAGGGGGAAATTGCACGGAGGCTGGTCAGTTAGAGGGGATGAGTCCTGCTGACAACGAAGGCGGCGGCCAGCATGAATGATTGGCTGCTTCTAAGACGGGATTCCCGAAAAATAAATCAAATTACATACATAAAACCTGTAATAAAAAATAAAATTATATTTTGTTACAATTAAACTGGACAAAATAATCGAATAGCGCTAATCTTGTTGTAAGAAACTTATTCGATATAAAGGAAGAAGGGACTTTACGTTGTTAGAATTAACGATAGACGAGCCGGATCGTCTCGTAAAGGTCGCACATGCTCTTAGTACACATACCAGAATCGGCATTATTAAGCTGCTGCTTGCCAAACCAAACCTGAATATTATCGAAATTGCAGAAGCGCTTAATATTCCGGTCTCCACAGCGGCGACGAATGTGAAGGTGCTGGAGGAGGCGGAGCTTATTCTGACTGAGCTGCAGCCGGCTTCGCGCGGGGCGATGAAGGTGTGCAGCCGTAATTTCGATGATGTGCGCATGATACTTAATCCGATTGCCTTTTACCAGAATACAAGCAAAGCAGTTGAGGTCGAAATGCCGATTGGCCATTTCATTAACTTTGATATCCTTCCGACCTGCGGAATGGCGAATACGATAGGCATGCTGTTTACGGAGGACGAGCCGGACAACTTCTATCATCCGGACAGCAGAACAGCAGAGATCATCTGGTTCCGCAAGGGCTGGATCGAATACCGGTTCCCGAAGAAGCTTCCGCCTGGCGCAAAAGTGAACTCACTCGAATTCTCGCTTGAATTATGCTCGGAAGCACCGAACTATAATAATGACTGGCCTTCCGAAATTACGGTATGGGTGAATGATGTGGAGGTAGGCTCCTGGATTTCACCGGGCGATTTCGGAGATCACCGGGGTAAGCTGAATCCTCCATGGTGGAATGATTCCAGCACGCAGCATGGGCTGCTCAAAACATGGGCAGTGGACGAAAGCCGCAGCACGGTCGACAATGAGAAGATCTCGTTGACAACGCTCCGTGACTTGCATCTGGATCAGAAGCCGTATATTACATTCCGAATCGGCTTGAAACAGGATGCGAAGCATCAAGGCGGCATGAATCTGTTTGGAAAATCGTTTGGCGACTATGCGCAGGGGATTATTATGCGTATGCAATACGAATAAATTGGATAGATTGTCCAATTGTTCCAGATGTTTTGTGACAACAAAGCTATCTGGAACTTTTTTGTTGAATGATACAGTTTTATTGAAAGAAAGCGTTGACATTATAGAATGAAGATTGTATATTTTGTTTATAAACAAATAAGTTGAAACAAACTAAAAAATATGTCGGTATATTCGGGCCTATGAAAAGGAACGCTAGCGGGAACCGATTGGACTGTGCATAAGGGTCAGTGCTTATTTGTTTAAAAATATAAGAGGTATGGTTTTCATCTATACGCGGCTTATATTTTTTGCGGGGAATCATTCATTATGAAGGGGGAAGTAACAGATGGTGAAATGGAAAAGCGGTAAGGTATGGATGGCTGCAATGCTTTGCTTCATTATCGTTCTGGCAGGCTGCAGCTCCAATAACGGAGGCAGCAAGGAAAACACGAACAGCGGTAAAAACAGCAACACCAATGCAGCACAGGAATCTTCCAACACAGGTGCAACAAACGCAGGAACAGATTCTGGTGCTGATGAGAAGTCCAGTATCGAATTTATGGGCTGGGGCGGAGACACGGAGAAAGCTGTATTCCAAAAGCTGATTGATGCGTACACAAAGAAATACCCGAACAAAAAGGTAAAATATACAGTTGTACCTTCAGCTGAGTATTATCAAAAGCTCGATACGCTCATCGCAGCGAACAAAACGCCGGATGTATTCTATGCAGGCGGAGCGAACTTCAACAAGCTGGTTAGCAGCGGTGTTCTGATGAACCTGCAGAAGATGCTGGATACAAGCAATCTGGTTGACCAAAGCAACGTATGGCCTGCCGCTCTGGACCGCTACCGTTATGATGGTACGGCTTCCGGCAAAGGCGATATCTACGGTCTGCCGAAAGACGTTGGCCCTTGGGCGCTTGCTTACAACAAAGATCTGTTCGATAAAGCAGGTATTCCTTATCCTAGCGCTAAAGCAGGCGAGTACACTTGGGATGATATGCTTGCCGATGCGAAGAAGCTGACCGTTGCTAACGAGCGCGGCAAAATCGATACGTTTGGTGTTGCAGCTTACTCCTTAGAATCTGCGGTATGGGCAAATGGTGGAGATTGGACAGACGGAAAAGGCACTATTACGATTGACACGCCTGAGTTTGCGGAAGCTATGCAATTTGTAGCGGATCTCAGCCTTGTTGATAAAGTAAGCCCTACAAAAGATGATGAAAAAGCACAAGGCGGTTATGCGCGTTTCGTAGCTGGTAAAGTTGGGATGTTCCCGATGGGTCCTTGGGATCAACCAGGTTTCTGGGATCTGCCGTTCAACTGGGATATTGCAGCATGGCCAGCTAGCCCGAATACAGGCAAAACAGCAACATGGCTCGGATCGCTTGGTTTCGTAGTATCGGCTAAGTCGGAATTCCCTGAGGATTCCTTCCGTCTTGCAGCATACCTCAGCCTTGACCAAGACTCTCAGCGTCAAAACTATCAGCTGGGCCAAGCGGTTCCTAACCTGATCGACATGGCAAAAGGCGAGTTCCTGCAAATGGACAAAAAACCAGAGAGCCGCCAGGTATTCCTTGATATTATTGCTGATTACGGCCGTCCACCGGTTGAGAACAGCTCGAAAAACACAAAGTGGCTGGATACGTTCAACCAGGATGCAAGCGCGGTATGGACAGGCAAACAAAGTGCAGCTGACTTCTTGAAGGCTGAACAGCCGAAGCTTCAAAAACTGTACGACGAAAGCAATAAGTAAGCAGGTTGAACTTGCCGGGTTGAGGGGTAAAGATGAAGCCATCGGGCTGCATCTTTGCCCCTCTCACCTTCGGCCAGGGAGGATTAATAATGAAGAATACAACTACCGGATACCGTCGTAAAGAAATTATCTGGTCCCTTATATTTGTTACACCGCCCGTGCTCGGGTTTCTGATCTTTGGGCTGGCGCCGCTGCTCACTTCTTTTGGCCTAAGCTTCATGAGCTGGGATATGCTGACGCCTTCCAAGGTTGTCGGGATGGATAACTTCCATTACATGTTTAATGACGAGAAGTTTTATAAGTCGCTTTACAATACGTTCTTCCTGCTCCTTGGCATTCCGCTTGGCATGATTGTCTCGATGATTCTTGCCATTATGATGAACCGGAAGCTTGCGGGCATTTCGCTGTTCCGGACGATTTATTATATTCCTGTCATCTCGCCGATCATTGCGGTTTCTCTCTTATGGCAATGGATGCTTAATTATGATTACGGCTTGATAAACGAGTTTATCTGGCGAGTATTTGGAACGCAGGGGCCAAACTGGCTGGGCGATCCGAATTGGGTAAAACCATCCTTCATTATTATGGGATTATGGGGCGGCGTAGGCGGCACGATGGTGCTTTACCTGGCCGGACTTCAGGGTATTTCTTCTTCCTATTACGAGGCAGCAGAAGTTGACGGGGCTTCCCGTTGGCATCAATTCAAGCATATTACGCTTCCGCTTTTGTCGCCGATTCACTTCTATGTTGTCGTTATGGGCATTATCGGGACGTTCCAGTCCTTTAGCCAAATGTACATTCTGGCTGCAGACGGCGGTCCGGAATACAGCGGTGCGACAATTGTGTATTACATTTTCCAAGAAGCGTTCAAATATTTCAACATGGGTTACGCAAGTTCGGTTGCCTGGGTGCTTGGCATCCTTATATTTATCATTACATTGGTACAATTCCGCTTGTCCAAGCGGTGGGTGTACCAGGATTAGGAGGCCTTAAGCAATGGCAAATCAACGCCGTCTTATAAATACGATAATCTATGTGCTGCTGCTTGCGGGATCCGTTATTATGTTGGGCCCGCTTGTATGGACTGTGTCGACTTCACTCAAGACACAACAGCATGTTTTTGATGTTCCACCGCAATGGATTCCTGATCCGCTAACCTGGCTTAACTATAAGGATGTCTGGTCGAAGGCTCCTTTATTATACGGGTTTATGAACAGCGCTATTGTCGTTGTGTGCGTGCTGACTGTTGGTTTATTTGTAGCAGCAATGGCGGCATATGCGTTCTCCAAGTTTGAATTTCCGTTCAAGGAAGCGATCTTTATGGCGCTGCTTGGCACAATGATGATCCCGTACTCAGTTGTTATGATTCCGCAATATATCGGTTTCTCCGAGCTGGGCTGGGTGGATACACTTGCACCGCTGATCGTACCAGGCCTATTCGGCAATATCGTAACGATTTTCTTCTTCCGGCAGTTTATGCAGGGATCAATCCCGAACGATCTGATTGATGCGGCCAAAATCGACGGCTGCGGTTATTTCCGCACCTTCACAACGGTGGCGCTTCCTATCGCGAAGCCGGCGATTGCCGCACAGGCTGCGCTTGGTTTCATGGGCATCTGGAATGACTTTATGGGACCGCTGATTTACCTGCATACGCCAGAGCGTCAGACCATTCAGGTCCTTATCGCAAGCATGCAATCCAACTATATCTCCACCTCGAATTATCCGTCTCTGATGGCTGCATCGGTTGTTGCGCTTGTACCAGTTGTTATCGTGTTCTTTATGGCGCAGCGTTACTTCATTGAATCGATGGCAATCAGCGGTATTAAGGGGTAATGGCATGAGCGCATGGCAAATGAAACGATCCTTGATCGGCATTGGCATCGCGGTTGTACTGGCAGCAGGAGGAGGGGGGATATGGATGATGACGCAGAAGCAGGACGAGGTGAAGGTCAGAGAGGCATTAACGATGGACCGGACCTATCAGAATCCGATGACGCTCGACCAGGAATGGGAGGATTACGGCATTGGTGATCCTTACGTGCTCCGGTATAACGGCAAATATTATTTGTACTGCAGCACCAAGGACTGGCGGGTTGGCATTAAAGCCTGGAGCTCCGATGATCTGGTGAATTGGAGCTATGAAGGGCTCGTGACAGAAGAGCCGCTCACCGAAGGCGCATATGCGCCGGAAGTGGTGTATTGGAACGGTTCCTTCTATATGTATACCTCTCCGGCTGGAAAAGGGCATTATGTGCTGCAAAGCGATAGTCCAACAGGACCGTTCACTGTGAAGACGGAGAATCTCGGACTTACCATTGACGGCTCCGTCTTTATCGATGATGATGCCAAATGGTATTTCACCCATGCCGAATCCGGCGGTATAATGGCAAGCTCCATGAGCGACCCTTATACCATTGAAGTGGGAGATAAACTCAATACATCGCTTGGCCACTGGACAGAAGGCTCGATGATCATCAAGCGTAATGGCAGATATTTTATTACGTATACCGGCAATCATGTGTTCTCCAAGGGTTATCGCGTGAACTATGCGGTAGGGCATGATTCGCCAACCGGTCTTTATACGATTCCTGATAATAATCCGATTATTATTTCGACAGATAAAGATTTTAACGGCTTGGGACATAGTGCAACGGTGCTTGGTCCCGACCTGGACTCTTACTATATCGTTTACCACAATCTGATTGGCCATTCGGCGGAAGGTCCGCCTGTTCGGAAGCTGAACATGGACCGGCTGACGTTTAATGGCGATAAAATGGCGGTACTTGGTCCGACGCATGATAAGCCTGCCCCGGCGCCGGCGCTTCCAGCGTTTAGTGATTCGCTTGGAGGAACACCGGATGCTGATCATTGGGAATCGGCAGGTATTACCGGAGCAGATACTTCCTGGGTAACGGATAAGGCAACGGAAGACCGTTTCACGGCGGAATATAACGTTATCCTAGGCAGCGGTCAGCCTTCGCCGGCAGCAGGTGAACTTATGACGATCTTCTCCTATACCGATGAAGACAACTACCGCAGTGTCCGCATTGATCCGGTCAAACGCATGATTGCTTTGCAGGACGCGTCAGCAGATGAGGCGCTGCAGCAGGCGGCATTGCCTGATGGCATGGACTTCTCCAAGCTGCATACGATTCGGGTCGAAGCGGATCAGAATGGAACAAGAGTATATTGGGATGGACTTCTGCTTATCGATAATGAGAAGCTGGCTGCGAAGGCCGGCCGGATCGGTTATGCCTGGAAGGGCGAGCTGAAGCCGGAGCTTTATTACACCGCTTTCTCCAATGATGCGGGCGGCAGCAGCGATAACAAAATGATCAAGCAGGTGCCCGGCACGATGGAGGCTGCTCATGCAGCATCCATCGATGATAAATTAGTGACGATTCATCAGGAAGAAACGCCGGACGGCAGCAATTCAGCCGAGCTGACTGGCACAGGAGCCGAGCTGGCGTTCCCTGTGTATGTGCGAGCGGATGGCGAGTATGAACTTGCTGCCATGGTATCAGACAGCTCGGCCGGCTCATCGCTGGAAGTGGAAGCGGGCGGCAAGAAGCAGACCGTGAAGCTTCAGGCCGAGGCATTTGATACGGAGGATGACACTTCAGAATGGATGAAGGTTCCGCTTGGGAAATTCCAGCTGAAGCAAGGGCTGCAATGGCTTTCAATTGCCAAAGGAAAAGGCAGCGCGGATATTCGTTTTATCGAAACAAGTGAAGCGGTGTCTGCGGAAGGAAAAACAGCGGTAAGCTTTGATCCGGAGGCTGTCTTTGGCAACTGGATTGTGGATGACAACGAAGTAAGCCTCGGGATCGGCGGCAAAGATTCGATGATCTTTGGCGGGGATAGCCGGTGGACAGATATGGAAGCCCGTGTCGATGTTACCCCAACCGATGCCGTGGAAGACGAAGCATCAATCTTGCTGCGGACGACGATGGAATCCTCCTTCCCCGATCAGGTCGCCGATTCTTATATCGGTTATGAACTGACTTTACGCAACGGCAGAGTTATCTTGAAGAAAATCAGCTATGAAGTGAATCAGGAGCTGACCTCAGGTCTATTGGAGCTGGAAAACGGCAAAGCCCGTTCGATCAGAATCGAGCTGGAGGGTGCAAGCATCCGGGTCTATGACGGAGATAATGACGAACCGATTCTAACCTGGACGGATCGTAATGCTTTCCTTCATGGACGGGTTGGACTTCGAACAAGCTCAGCCGGCTGGCTGTTCAGCGACATGACAGTAACAACAAAATAATGACAGACTATAAATACAAACGCAGCAATCGCGTAACAGGGAGCAGGGAAACCGTATGACAACCAAAATGTATATCAAAAACTACCCGCGGCCGCAATTCGTCCGCGAGCAATGGGTCGATTTGAACGGGGAATGGAATTTTGCATTTGATGATGCAAATACGGGCGAAGCAAGCTTGCCTGAAGCCTTTACCGGTGATTTGAAAATTAATGTACCTTTTACTTATGAGACTGAGGCAAGCGGAATTGGCGACGAAAGCCATCATCCTTATGTCTGGTACAACCGTACGCTGGATATTCCGGCCGAAGCAGAGGGTTCGAGAGTGCTGCTGCATTTCCAGGCTGTTGACTATGTCGCGAAGGTATGGATTAACGGTACTTATGTTGGCACCCATCAAGGCGGATACGCGGCTTTTTCCTTCGATATTACGCCGTACATCGCCATTAGCGGGGAGAATCAGCTGACCGTTAAGGTTGAGGACAGCATGGATGCAACGCAGCCGCGCGGCAAGCAGCGCTGGGTGAAGGACAATTTCGAATGCTTCTATGTGCAGACGACAGGAATCTGGCAGTCGGTATGGATGGAGTTTGTTGCTCCTGTCCGCGTGGATTCCGTGAAGATGACACCGGATATCGACAACCGCACCGTTCGTTTTGAATACGAGGTAGAAGGCGATTACTCGGCTTCGGATATCCGGCTGGAGACCATCATTAGCCTGAATGGCAAACAGATGAAGCAGATGAGCCTGACGGTAGACCGTCCTTGGCTGCAGCTGGATGCCGATCTCGTTCACGAGGTGAACGGCCCATGGAAGCATAGCATGTGGTCGCCGCAGAGTCCGAATTTGTATGATGTGGAATTTATTTTGTACAAAGGCGACACCAAGCTGGACCATGTCTACTCGTATTTCGGCATGAGAAAAATCTCGATTGAGAAGGGCCGTATCCTGCTCAACAACGCGCCGCTCTATCAACGGTTGATTCTTGATCAAGGTTACTGGCCGGATAGTCATCTGACGCCGCCTTCGGAAGAAGCATTGATTGAGGATATTGATCTTATTCTGGAGATGGGCTATAACGGTGTCCGCAAGCATATGAAGGTGGAGGATGCGCGCTTCCTGTACTGGTGCGACGTGAAAGGCTTGCTCGTCTGGTCGGAGATGGCCGCAACCTTTGAATTTAACGACAATGCCGTTCATAAATTTACGAACGAATGGATGGAGGTTGTACGCCAGCAGTACAATCACCCGTCTATTATTACCTGGGTTCCGTTCAACGAATCCTGGGGTGTCATGAACATCAAGAAGGACAAGAAGCAGCAGAAATTTACCGAAGCCATCTATCATTTGACCAAAAGCTTTGATCCTTACCGTCCGGTTATTACGAATGACGGCTGGGAGCATACGGTATCCGATATTCTGACTCTTCACGACTACGTGGAGACAAAAGAAGAATTCGAGAAGCGCTACAGCAATAAGGACGAAATCCTGAACAATGAGATTTCGTTTAACCATTGGAAATATGCTTTTGCGGATGGTTACGAATATCAAGGGCAGCCGGTTATCGTCAGCGAGTTTGGCGGCATTGCCTTCCAGACGGAAGCAGGCTGGGGCTACGGCAACCAGGTTGCATCGGATGATGCGTTCTTGAACCGGTTCCGCAATATTCATCAGGCAATTAAGGACAGAGACTACATTGTTGGCTACTGCTATACGCAAATTACCGATGTACAGCAGGAAGTGAACGGACTGCTTACAGCAGACCGCAAGCCAAAGATTCCACTCGAGAAGATCCGTGAAGTGAATCTGATGTAGAAACCAACAGCAAGAGGCCTTGCAGGTATCATTCCTGCAAGGCCTCTTTTTTTGACTATATCTTTATTTCACAGCAACCTGCTTGTTGTCATCCTCATTCTGCGGCTTAACGTCCTTTGCGTTTATTAAGGGAAGCGAGGCAACATACTCGTCAGACATACTGATCAGCCGGTGAGCAACCGTATACGTATCTTGGCTATCCAGCGGTGTAGTGACCGGGCCGCCTTCAAGCGGATACGTGATGCCGTCAGCATAACCGGAGCCCGGTACAAATGCGCCTTTATCGGTGATAAAGGAACCGGTAGGCAGATAATAACGTTCAGGCAGAATGTTGGTTGTATGATTCAGCAGATCTTGGCCGAAATGGACCTGATCTGTAAGCGATACCCCCATCAGATTGGACACCGTCGGGAAAATATCCGATTGTCCGCCGACCTGCGGGAATACCTGTGGTGTCTGATTCGGAACGGACATAACAAGCGGGATATTCATCATATCCGGCAGCGCATAGTCGCGTCCGTAAATTTCTTTCATCAGCTTCTTCTCATTATTGTTAAGCGAGTAAATCGGCAGACCCTGATGATCGCCATACAGGACGATAACGCTGTTGTCCCAGATGCCTTTTGCCTTCAGCTCGTCAAAAAATTGACCAAGCGCGTAATCCGCGTAATTCTGGGCTTCGATATAATCGCCAACCAGCGTATTTTTATAACGGGCCGGAAGCTCCATCTTATACTTGCTTTCCGGAATGCGGAACGGATGATGGCCGGACATCGAGATCAACTGAACATAGAACGGCTGGCCTGTTTGCTGCATACGTGACAGCTCATCGGCTGTTTTGGCGTACAACACTTCATCGGATGGACCAAACGCAACAAGATCTTCTTTGCCGAAGAACCGGTCATCATAATATTTGTCCCAGCCAAGAGCCTTATACAGCTGGTCACGATTCCAGAACATAACGTTGTTTGTATGGAAGGTAGCTGTCTGATAGCCATTAGCAGCAAAGGCTTTCGGCATGCTTGGCAGCTCCTTATTGGCATAGACCTCGGAAGCTGCGCCATTAGGCGGTACATAAAGCGATGTATTCACCACGTACTCGGCATCCGCTGTGTTGCCTTGACCGACCTGCTGGAAGAAATGCGGGAAGTAGAAATGATCAGCAGCCAGCTTGTTCATATTCGGCGTAATTTCTTTGCCGTCGATTTTCAGATTGATCAGGAAGTTCTGGAAAGCCTCAAGCTGAATGATAATTACATTTTTTCCTTTGGCCGCTTCCCAATAGGCAGGCTCGGCAGGCTGAGCGCTGCCTTTTTCCTGTTCGACCATAGCCGGAGTAATCTCCTCCTCGGCAATCGGCAAATCCTTGGAAGCAGCAAAGGTGGCATATACCTCATAATTAAGAATGCCCATGTTTTTGGCCTGCTGGAACTCATTCATATCCTCCCGGTAAGGAAGAATAGCTGCGGTACAGGCTGCAAGTGCAAGCACTTGACCAGCAGCAAACCAGCTGCGTCCTTCACGGACGGACAAGCTTTTGCTCCAGGCCCGGAAGCGGCGGCTGAAAGCCATGAACAGAAAGGCCGCAACAATATCTGTAAAAATAAACAGGAAATAAGGGTCCATAAGCGAGATTACACTGCTGTTGACTTCGGATACCTGGTTGACCTGGCGAAGCTCATGATAAGTAACAATGACGCCAAAATATTTGTAGTACATAATAACGGCAAAATAAATCCCGGTCAGAATCAGATCGCTGATCAGATAGGTGACAAGCTTCTTCCTGTAAGCAAACGATTCGATCAGGCAGAAAATAAAACCAATGGATGCAATGCCGGTTAACAGCATTTTTAAGAGGTCTTTTGTTCCTCCGTTAAAGACAATGAGCCAGACGAGCAGCATTTTTAAAATCATGATGATGGAAAAAGTCACAAAGGGCTTGCTGAGAAATGCTCTCCATCGATATCTGTTATGCAAAACTAATCGTCTCCCTTTCAGCTAAGTTCAAAAATTACGATAAACATATGGATCAGAAGGTGCGTCAATGGAATTCCATGCTGATGCCTTCAGAACGAGAATGGTTTGTTTGAAAGGCTGATACAGCTCGGAACTCAAGGTGCCGGCTACATGAACCCAGTCATCGTTTTTCAGATTAGTGCCTTTAGGGAACTCAACCAGCATGCCGAATACGCCGGAGTCAGCAGCACAGTGAATAAAGCCGTAACGGAACACGAAATAATGTGTGTCGTCAATTTGTTCTCCTTTGTAGACAAAGCCATCAAATCCGATTGTTTTTTCCATAAAATTCTGGGGGTGGTTGTAGACGGCCTCCAGTCCTTTCAGGTAATCCTTATCATTAAAAATCAGCTGATCTTTGCCGATAAATTGACTAAGCTCCTTGTCAGCTATTTTCTTATAGCCGTCTTCTCCATAGAAAATACTGGTGTCCGGTTTAAGAAACTGATGATTGCCGGGATTATCCGCAGAATAATCAATATTAGGGAAAGAAAAGCCCTTAGCCTTCAGAAAGCTGGAGTCAAGCGTTTGTACAGGCAGGAATAATCCGGTCAAGATCGGTATCAGTAAAAAGATGTAGCTGAATCCTCGTCCAATCTTGGAATGATGATGATCATGCCCCTGGTGATCATGTTCATGATGGTCGTGATCCTGGCACGCACAAGCATGTCCGTGATGATCATGTCCTTCGCTATGGCTGTGATCATGATCATGGCTATGTCCATGATCGGCTTTTGCCTTTTCCTCACGTTCCTTACGGTAAATCCGCATGACTTCGAATAGGAAAAGGATGGAGAGCAGGATGATTGCGCTTGTTGATAAATAGGAATACCTCATATTAATATACTTGTTCAAATCGCCTCTTATATGCATTTCAAGAAGCATAAACGCAAAGCCGCCCAAAATGTACAATCGAATCATCCGAATAACCTCCCTACCAGCAGGGATACCAGCAGCGTTAGGGTAGCGACGAGAGCAATCAAGGTCACCACGAACTTGCCTTTAAATACCCCGAGCAGCATTAAAGTGTTCTTAATGTCAATCATCGGGCCGAATACAAGAAATGCCGAGATCGCTCCAATGGAGAAGCTGCCCTGGAAAGAAGACGCGATAAACGCATCAGCTTCCGAGCAAAGCGACATGACAAAAGCCATCACGATCATGACCAGTGATGAAGTTACGGCATTACTGCCCAGATGAATCAGCGATGCAGTTGGAATATAGGTCTGCATAGCAGCGGCGATAAGTGCCCCAAGTACAAGATATTTGCCAACCGAGAAAAACTCTTCAATACTATGCGTCATCACGCCAAGCAATTGCGTACGGAGCGGCGGTTTTACAACTGGTGTTGCTGCTGCCGGCTCCAGCGCTGCTGCAGCTTCCTGCATGCCAGTTGCGGGCGATGTACGGAAAGGAAGCTGGGGGAACAGATAAGAAAGGACGATGGCCACGACAAAAGCAACTACAATCGCCGCTCCTGCCCGAATCAACGCCATGCGCCAGCTGTTGCCAAATGCCATATACGTGGCAAATAACACAATCGGGTTAATAATCGGACCGGTCAGCATAAAAGCGATTCCTGCATGAAGAGGAACGCCTTTGCCTAGCAAACGCCTCGTAATAGGAACGATACCGCATTCACAGGCAGGAAAAAAAACGCCGACTCCGCAGCCAACGAGTGTGGACAAGAACCGATTTCTAGGCATGACTTTGGCGATCCAGCGCTCAGTTACAAATGTCTGGATTAGACCGGAGACAATGACGCCAAGCAGGATGAAAGGAATGGCTTCCATTATCATACTCAGAAATATCGTATTTAGTTGTAATAAAGTTTTCACGAAAACCTCCGATAACATGCTCTGACTTCCAGCTAGTAATCATTACTATCATCACTATAAGCATTGCTATGAAGAAATGCAAGACAACTGAAATGGACACCAACAATTACATCGGAAGTACATGCCAAGGGCGGTATTTTCCTTCATATTAAGGAAATATGTAAACCTACTTCACTAGGCGGACATACTCCGTTAGAATGATAGTATCTACATTAATAATAGTTTCCTGTGCTGCGTGTTTATTACGAAAGGGATTCGCATAAAATAGAGTAATAAACTAATATTCCCGAAAGCGGGAGGTACCTATGCGAAATACAGGTTGGAAAATTACGGCAGTTGCGGCACTTCTCGCCGCAGCCATTGGTTTGAACATGAAATCCGATCTGTTCTCTGTATTTGCGTCAGCCTCGAATGGCAATGGCAGCACGGTTGATCAGCTCGAAGAGGAACTGGCCTCGCATTTCCAAAGCAGGTCCGAGCATTTCACTCTTCAATATAAAGGAGACAAGCACAAGCTTTCTGACGGGCTGCAGAATACGATTAATCTGGCGCTCGCGCAGGATGATTACACCGCTTATATTCTTGACTCCTATTTGTATACAATCCGCAGCTGGGGCAATCTGTCTACGATTAAGCTGGAGGCAAGGTACCGCGAGACAACGGAGCAGACTGCCGTTGTTGATGAAACGGTGAATAAAGCGCTCGGGCAGATCATTACCCCGCAAATGAATGAGCATGAGAAAGTGAAGGCAATCCATGACTGGATTGTCGGCAAGCTGCAGTATGACGAGACCTTGAAGCATTACACGGCCTACGATGCGCTGACGAGTGGAACGGCTGTTTGTCAAGGTTATTCATTGCTTGCTTATAAAATGCTCAAAGCAGTTGGCATTCCTGTTCTGATCGCGGAGGGCAAAGTGAAGACCGGCGATCATGCCTGGAATATGGTGCAGCTGGATGGAAATTGGTACCATCTGGATATGACCTGGGATGATCCGGTTGTGAAGCAGGCTGGTGTGAAGCAGGCAGAATCCCGTCTCAGCTACAACTATTATTTGAAGACGGACGAAGAGATGCGTATTGATCATCAATGGGTGAAAACCTACCCGGCAGCGACTCATTCGTACAGCGCTGAACTGAGCAAGCTGAAGAGCACGGACAGCGGAAATGCGTCTGTCTATGAGAGGCTTACCACTCAGCTTGGCCTGCATTGGACCGAGCCCGAGCACACGGTTGCAAGCCTGGTCGAGCTGGAGCAGGATATCCGCGAGGCTGTAATGGAGCAGCAGACGAGTATGCATTTCCGTTATCTTCATGGCTCGCAGCTGGCAACGGATTTACCAACAGCATTTAAGCAGGCGCATGTATCCGTCCGCTACTCGGCCCGTTATGAGCTGTATGGCAACGATGGTTCCATGCTTGTGCAGGTGCAGCTGGATTATCAATAAATAAAGAGCCGTATCCTAGGCAGCCAACTGGCCTGCTGTATAGGATACGGCTCTTATTAGGTTAAGCCTATTGCTGCTCGCGGCTTCTGGCAGCAGTCATTTGCTGCCATACCGATCCGGCAGCTTCCTCGCCGCGCTCAATTCGCTCCAGCGCGATTTGAGCCTGCAGCTGGATCTCGAACTCGGCGTCCTTCGCGGCCTCCCGCAGGGCGTCTACAGCGCTCTCATCGCCGACTTCATATAAGAAGCGTGCGGCACGCCAGCGAACAAGCTTGTTTGGATCACGAAGCGTTTCAATCATCGGGCCGGTAGCTGCCGGATCGCCCCAATCGGACAAGGTGTCGCCTGCGGTGCGGCGTACGGATACGGATTTGTCCCGCAGCGCCTCGAACAAGTACGGCATCGCTTCCGGTGTGCGAAGATCGCCGAGGTACACGACAGCAAGCCGCCGGATCGACATGTTCTCATCATGCAGCGCTCTGGCGATCAGCGGGAGCAGTTCCGGCTCCGGCGACATCCGCTCCAGAGCTGCGTAACGAATTTGCCATTCCGGCGAATCCAGCCGATCCGAGATTTCTTCAGCGGATAATGGTGCCGGTCTTGCCGGTGCGGCAGGTTCTTCGCCCGGACCAAGCGCCTGGGCGGCCGCAATCAGCTCTAGCAGCCGGTCAGGCGTATAAGCCGCGTCAAGCTCCTTCACAATCTCGGCCGCAATCTCTTCCAGCTCGCCATAACGGACGCCAAACTCCTCTAGCTTCCGTTCGCGGATCATCGAGGCGCCTGCTGCCTCAGTTACGGCATCGGCGAATTTCGGCGGCAGCGCGGAGCGGGCTTCCCGCTCGCTGTTCTTTACGCGCACCTGCATCGGAATTCCGCGGTACATTTGTACAAGCACATGCGCCTCGCCATAGCTCTCGGCGGCAAGGGCAGCTCCTCCTGCGGCATCCTCGCTGTCGCTGCCGCCTTGCAGCAGTGCTCTCGCATCGGCGAGAATACGCGCCCAGTCCGCGTTAGCTACACGGTCCAGCGCGATGAAGTCGGCGGTGCGGAAGATACTTCGCACGCCTTCGATGGCAAGGAGCGCTTTCAGCGGTTCCGGCGCGGAGTCGATTTCTTTTTTCGTATACGATTGTCTGATGCCGCGCGGCAGCGATTCATCCACGTTCAGCTTCATGGAATTGGGACTTGGGGTTGGTTCTATCGAAATAAGTTTCATGATCATTAGGCCTCCCGTTCACTAACTTGAGCTTATAATCATAGTGTACATGAAAAAAACAGCTTAAGCGAATACCTCTGACTTACTTCATACAGTTGATTGGACATTCCCAAGTTGGTATCTTTAAATAACAGGGCAAGACAATCAGGAGGGATGAACGGTTGAGGCAGCATAAATTTAAGAACATTGAGCCGATTCCGCTGCATAATTCCATCAAGCAATTAAAAAGATGGCGGCAAGAGCGGCTTCGTAAAATAAAAACGAAGGATTACTCCTATTCTGTTCCCAATGTAGCTCCGGACTTAAACTTTTTGTATCAGAATCGGACGAAGCCTTCTTTGACATGGATCGGTCATTCGACCTTCTTCATTCAGCTCGCAGGGAAGAACATAGTAACCGATCCGGTCTGGGCCGGACAGATGGCTTTCCAGAGAAGGCTGACATCGCCGGGTATACCGATTGATGATGTGCCTTCGGTTGATATCGTTCTTATTTCCCATTCCCATTACGATCATCTCCACATTCAATCGCTCCGCCGGCTTCAAGGCCGCAAGCTGCTGCTTGTCCCGGCCGGACTTCGTTCCAAGCTTAGGCTGAAGGGATTTGCGAATGTCAGGGAGCTTCATTGGTGGGAGTCGATAGTTATTGACGGCATCCGTATTACCTTTGTGCCTTCCCAGCACTGGACCCGGCGCAATCTGTGGGATATGAACAGCTCCCATTGGGGCGGCTGGATCATGGAGCCGGTCCAAAAGGATTCGCAAGACCCGACGATTTATTTTGCAGGGGACAGCGGTTATTTCCCGGGCTTCAAGGAGATCGGCAGCCGTTTCCGTATTGATGTGGCGCTAATGCCGATTGGTGCTTATGAGCCGGAATGGTTCATGGGTCCGCAGCATGTGACGCCGGAGGAGGCGCTGCAGGCATTTGAAGATACCGGGGCCAAATGGTTTGTTCCGATGCATTACGGCGCATTCAAGCTTGCCGATGATACGCCGCGCGAGGCGCTTGACCGGCTGGAGAACGAACGGCTAAGACGGGAGCTGGCGGAGGAACGGGTCAGAATTCTGCCGCATGGCGAGACCTGGCGTTGTCCGAACCGCGAAAATAACAAAGAAGAAGAAGAGTAAGCCAAATAAGCACAGTGACTCTCCAGGACTGGAGCGCTATACTTATTGTATACATTGACAGAAACGTCATTAGCCCATGCTGTCGCAGCATGAATCATCATAATGGTCTGAACATATCATTTGGGTGATAATTCATTTCAGGAGGAAATAAAGAATATGAGTCAGCCTATTCGTCTTGGCATAATTGGTGCAGGGGCTATTGGTAAAGTCCATTTGGAAACATTCGCGAAGGTAGGTGCGGAGTCGGTCTATGTCGCTGCCATTACAGATGCTTATTTGCCGCTTGCTGCGCAAAGAGCAGAGGAGTTTGGCGTGAAGACCGTACATGAGAATCCGCAGGCTCTGCTTGAGGACCCGGAGATTGATGCGGTTGTTATTGGCGTGCCGAACCAATTTCATGCCCCATTAGCAATTGAAGCGTTAAAGCAGGGCAAGCATGTCTTGCTTGAGAAGCCGATGGCCATTGATGCGGAGGCGGCTCGCACAATCTATGAAGCGCAGAAGTCTTCGGGCAAAGTGCTCATGATGGCGCAGCAAATGCGCTGGACCGGCATTAACCGTGCGATCAAAGCCCGTATTGAGAACGGCGATTTGGGCCGCATTTATAATGTGAAGACCGGATGGTTCCGCAAAAAAGGAATCCCGGGCTGGGGCTCCTGGTTTACCCGCAAAGATATGGCAGGCGGCGGTCCCCTTATTGATATCGGTGTTCATATGCTCGATCTGGCCCTTTATCTGATGGGCAATCCAAAGCCGGTTTCCGTATACGGCTCTACTTATGCCGAGTTTGGTCCGGAGCGCCGTGGTATCGGCACTTGGGGTACGCCAAACTGGGAAGGTTATTATGATGTTGAAGATCTTGCGACAGCGCTTATCAAGCTGGACAATGGCGCAACGCTGTCGCTTGAAGTGAGCTGGGCTGCACATTCGGCAGGTATGAGCCAAGATCCGTTTGTTCATCTCATGGGCAAGGAAGGCGGCGCAGCGCTGATTGGCAATGACGGTAAATTCGTAACTCATGAAGGCGACGAGGTTGTAGAGACCAGCATCGACCCGCTTGAAGGAGAAGAGGACCGCGTACTGCTGAGCAAGCATTTCATCGAATGTATTAAAGAAGGCAAAGAGCCGATTTCCTCCGCGCTTTCGGGCTACACGAACAGCCGTATTCTGGATGCGATTTATGAATCCTCCCGTACAGGCAATGAAGTGAAGCTGAACTGGGATTAATAGGCTGACATACAAAAAACAGGCTGCCATCATGGCAGCCTGTTTTTTGTATGTCCTTTATGGAGAGTTGACGCCAATCTTTCAAAAATGTTCCAATAGAGAGAGTTTGATAGATTGAGGTGACAAAAGTGGTCAAAAAGGGGATCGCGTTGTTGCTGCTTGTCTCACTGAGCGTCTTCACGTACTGTCGTACAAATACGGCCGATCAGGACCCATATTTGATGACGGATTACAGCAGACTGCATCCGGTGAAGGTTGAACGTGTTGTTCAGGGCAAAGAAGAGCAACAGCTTATTCATTTGCTGCAGGCTGCGCGGGATCATCATTTGAAGGTGTCAATCGCAGGGCAGCGGCATAGCCAAGGCGGGCATACGTATTACAAGGACAGTATTGTCGTGGATATGACCAGCTATAATCGGATATTATCGATCGACCGGGAGCATAAGAAAGTAACGGTGCAGGCCGGTGCGACCTGGGAGGATATTCAAAACGCGATTAACAGGTTTGGACTGGCGATTCGAACCATGCAATCGCAGAACACATTTACAGTAGGAGGATCGATTAGTGTAAACGCCCATGGCAGGGACATCCGGAACGGTTCGATGATCAAAAGTGTTGAGTCATTCCGGCTGCTGATGGCAGACGGGCGAATCAAGCAGGTCAGCCGTACAGAAAATGCCGAGCTTTTTTCTCTCGCCTTGGGAGGTTACGGCTTGTTTGGCATTATTCTGGATGTGACGCTGCTGCTTGACGATGATGAGCTGTATTCGGCAACGACAGTAACCATGCCGACAGCAGAGTATGTCGGTTATTTCCTAACACAAGTTCGGACCGATCCTGATGTCAGAATGCATATTGCAAGGTTATCGGTCGCTCCGGATCATTTCCTGACAGAGATGTTTGCGAAGAACTATACGCTTGAGCATTCTGAATCACTTGGGCAGTATAACAAGCTGAGTAAGCGCGAGCCATGGATTGCCCCCGGGAAGCTTCTTTTTCAACTGAACCGTTCGTTTAACTGGGGCAAAGCCTTGATCTGGGATCTTCAGACCAAATTTTTCACGGAGCAGTCTGGCGGGCTGATCAGCCGCAATAATGCAATGCGCGCGGCGTGGCAGTTCATGGAATATGACGAACCGGGAAGCAATGATCTGCTGCAGGAGTATTTTATACCGGTTAATCAGTTTGACAGCTTCGTGAGTGCATTAGGAGATATCGTCCAGGATCAGAAGCTGAATCTGCTCAACATTACCGTTCGGTATGTAAATAAAGATGAGGAAGCCGTGCTGTCCTATGCCAAGGAAGATATGTTTGCGCTTGTCTGCCTGTTTAATGCGCCATTATCGAGCCAAGGTCAGCTGCATATGGAGCAATCCGTACGTCAAATAATCGACGAAGCGTTACGCCGGGGCGGTACGTATTATTTGCCGTATGCGGGTTATCCAACTCAAGAGCAGTTCCAGGCGGCGTATCCAAACTATAAGTTGTTTTTCCGGAAAAAGCTGCGATACGATCCGGATGAGCTGTTTGTGAATTCGTTCTATGAACAATACAAGGGAGGGGATGCCGGATGAATATGAATTGGCTGATCCGGTCGCAGAGCATGGTAACACTTGCTGCAGGGATGATTTATCCTTATTATTTGTTGTTTTTGAAAAACCTGGGTAACAGCTATTCGAAATATGGCCTGGCATTTGCAGTCTTCACGATCAGCTCAGCTATGGTATCACAATGGCTTGGGCCAAAGCTTGACCGCTATAGTCCGCATCTTTTGGTGACAAGCTCCTTAGGAATGATGGGGGCGATGCTCGCTTTCCCTTGGGTCATGGCTTACGGCTGGGTACTGGTTCTTCAATTTATTATGGGCTGCTGCAGTGCGATGCAAAAAATGAGCGAAAGGCAGCTGCTTGCTGATTATACAAAGCCGGGGGAACGCGGTGCTGCCATCGGTTCCTACCATTTCTGGACGACAGTAGCATCAGGCCTGGCTGTTGTGCTTGGCGGCTATCTGATTGATTGGCTGACCATCAACGTTCTCTTCTATGTGAGCGCGCTCCTGTATGGAGCAAGTGCCTGGTCGGTATGGCGGATGCGCAGGGCGGCAGCCAAAGAGTTAAATGCCGGTACACATGCAATCAGCAGTTAGGCCCTCATCTTTTTCCCTCTGGGTGCAATTGAACGTTCGTTTCCGCTGTAGACTGTGGTATAATGGTTCGAGATAAATTGAGTTTGGAAGAGAAGGACGGGATTAAATACAATGATTAGTACAAGCGGCATAACGCTTCGCTTCGGGAAGAAGCCACTGTTCGAAGATGTAAATATTAAATTTACGCCTGGCAACTGCTACGGCTTGATTGGTGCGAATGGCGCCGGTAAATCGACTTTTCTGAAAATTTTGTCCGGTGAGGTTGAACAGTCCAGCGGTGAAGTTCATATTACGCCGGGCGAGCGCCTGGCAGTACTCAAGCAGAACCATTTCGAATACGATGAGTTCAACGTGCTCGAAACCGTTATTATGGGTCATAAGAAGCTGTATGATGTGATGAAAGAGAAAGACGCTCTTTATTCAAAAGCGGACTTCACCGACGAAGACGGCATGCGCGCAGGCGAGCTGGAAGCTGAATTCGCCGACATGAACGGCTGGGAAGCAGAGTCGCAAGCAGCGGAAATGCTGAATGGTCTGGGTATTACTCCTGATCTGCATGATAAGAAAATGTCTGAGCTGGGCGGCAATGAGAAAGTCCGCGTCTTGCTGGCGCAAGCTTTGTTTGGCGAACCAAACATCCTGCTCCTCGATGAGCCTACCAACCATTTGGACATCGAGTCCATTCGTTGGCTGGAAGATTTCCTGTCCGGCTACGAAGGCACAGTAGTTGTAGTCAGCCATGACCGTCATTTCCTGAACACCGTATGTACGCATATTGCGGATATCGACTTTGGCAAAATCCAGATGTACGTGGGCAACTATGACTTCTGGTATGAATCCAGCCAGCTGGCTCTCGCGCTTCAACGCGGCGAGAACAAGAAGAAGGAAGACAAGATCAAAGAACTTCAAGCGTTTATTCAACGCTTTAGCGCGAATAAATCCAAATCGAAGCAAGCAACCTCCCGTAAGAAATTGCTGGACAAAATTACGCTCGACGACATTCGTCCATCGAACCGTAAATATCCTTTCATCAATTTCAAGGGCGAGCGCGAAGCGGGCAAATCCCTGCTGCTTGTTGAAGGTCTGACGAAGACAATTGACGGCGAGAAAGTGATTGATAACCTGACGATTGCCGTGAACAAAGGCGACAAAATCGCTTTTGTTGGACCTAACGGCCTTCCGAAGACAGTTCTGTTCCAATTGCTGATGGGCGAGCTGGAAGCTGATTCTGGTACGTACCAATGGGGCGTCACAACAACGCAAGGCTACTTCCCGAAAGACAATGCGCCGTACTTCGACGGCGTTGAGCTGAACCTCGTGGAATGGCTTCGCCAATACTCCAAAGATCCGGATGAGACGTTTATCCGCGGCTTCCTTGGCCGTATGCTGTTCTCCGGCGATGATGCGATGAAGAAAGCAACTGTTCTGTCCGGCGGCGAGAAAGTACGCTGCATGCTGTCCAAAATCATGCTGAGCGGCGCAAACGTGCTTGTCCTCGACGAGCCTACGAACCACTTGGACCTTGAGTCCATTACAGCGCTTAACAATGGTCTAACCGATACGGATTGCACCGTCTTGTTTACTTCGCATGACCATCAATTCGTGCAAACAATCGCTAACCGCATCATGGAGATCACGCCTAATGGCTTGATCGATAGAATGATGACTTATGACGAGTACCTCGAGAGCGAAGAGATTAAAGCCCTTCGCGAGCGTATGTACGCGGTATAAATTTGAATAAACATGTGCGGCCGTACTGGTTTTAACAGTACGGCCCTTTTTTGTATGATTAAAGAAGTACGGAACAATATCGATCTGAGGTTCAACCTTTCATGGAGAAGTTGCCTTCATGCATAAAAGCGCGTATATGGTAAACACTGTTTCTCTAGACCCACATCAATTCCTTCGGGTATGATAACTCATATTGCATTCATGGATTAACGATGAAATGAGGTTAGGGGATATTGATGAATCAGTATGAAGAGATCAAGCAGGGCGAGAAGGGGGCCTTGGTCAGCATCGGAGCGTACATCGGGCTGTCGGCTATCAAGCTTGGCGCCGGCTATTGGTTCGCCTCAGGAGCGCTCGTTGCGGACGGCTTTAATAACCTGACGGATATTGTGGCATCGGCGGCCGTGCTGATTGGCTTGCGAATATCGCAGAAGCCGCCGGATAAAGATCATCCATACGGACATTTCCGTGCGGAGACGATTGCAGCTCTAATTGCGTCTTTTATTATGGCGACGGTAGGTCTGCAGGTTATCATCAATACGGTTCGCTCTTTATTCTCAAGCGAGCAAACGGTGCCCTCGCTCAATTCCGCATGGGTTGCTTTGTTTGCAGCTGTTTGCATGGGGGCGGTTTATTTGTATAACCGCAGGCTGGCTAACCGGATTAATAATCAGGCCTTGCATGCGGCGGCCAAAGATAATTTATCTGATGCGCTGGTCAGCATTGGTGCAGCGGTTGGTATTATAGGGGCACAGTTTGGCCTCCCTTGGCTTGATCCGGTTGCGGCTCTTGCAGTCGGAGCTATTATCTGCAAAACGGCCTGGGATATTTTCTACAGCTCGACTCATGCACTTACGGACGGATTTGACGCTAATGAGCTGATGACGCTTCGTTCTACAATTGAACGGACCAAAGGCGTCAAATCGATAAAAGACATTAAGGCCCGCGTACATGGCAGCAATGTTCTGATTGATGTGATTGTGCAGGTTGATTCCGGTTTGTCGCTTATCGAAAGCCACCGGATTAGCGATGAGATTGAGCAGCAGATGGAAGGCAAGCATAATATTATGAGTGTTCATGTTCATGTAGAGCCCCATGAAGCCGACTTGACTGTTGGTCCTCTGCAATCCAATCCTGATACACATTAGGAAGAGGCCATCCCCTAATTATGTTCATGGCATACAGGATACTGCGCGAATTTCATTAAGATGGTTTCTTCAATCCCCTACGTTGGATTTCCTCCAATGAAATCAGCTAAATGCAAGGATTGCGGGAGCTACGTTGGATTTGCTCCAGCAGCAGGGAGAATCTGACCCGCTATCGTCCAAATCGGATTGATTATACTGTAGACAATCCAACGTAGAACGAGATACAGGTGAAAATGTCCCGTTATGCTGTACGAAATCCAATGTAGCTCTACTTTGCAAGTTAGGCTTACGAAGTAAGAATCAGCACATATCCCGCGAATGAAATATAGTAACATGTGTTTATAAAAAAGGCTGTCCCCAAGTCAATGAATGACTTTGGACAGCCTTTTTTGTGGTTATAATTATCCGTATTTCTTCATCATGGCGAGGAATTTATTGGCCGAGAGTGTCGGTGTTCCGGCATTCAGGCGAAATACTTCATTGGACCCCGGTTTGTTAATACCCGGATGCGTGGTGAAGAATAAAGTGACGCCTGCATTTTTCTCAAGCTGCTTAACTGTGGGGGTAAAGGAGCCGAACGGGAAAGCGATCATCTGACAAGTGTTGTTAAGCTCTTCCTTTAACCGTTTTTCGATCAACTGGGCATCGGCTTCAACACGAGCCATATATTCCTTTTTGGTCTCTACCCGTCCTTTGTCAGGCAGATAGATGGGATTGCTCAGCATAGGTCCTGTCTTATTGCCTGTTTTATCGAGCGGAGCATAGTTATGTTGATCGTACGTATGGCTGTAGAAGCTGAAACCTTCGGCTTTGAGCTTGCGCATGGTATCCCAAGTCAAATGCTTCGTGTGTACGTTTTGTTTGTCGGTACTAGCTCCGATAATGAAGTGAGTAGCGACAAAATTATATTTATTCATAATAGGAACAGCATACTGGTTAAAGCTTTCGTAGCCATCATCGAAGGTGATTACGACAGCATTATCCGGTACCTTTGCCTTGTTCTGCATGAAATCAGCGAACTGCTCCGAGCTGATGACATTGTAGCCGTTCTCCTTCAGCAGCTTCATATGGGTGCCGAACCGGCTGGGGGAAATCGTTGCCCCGCTTTCCTTCGCATCAATATGATGATACATAAGAACAATAACCTTATTCTTATAATGCGCAGGTTTATTTGCAGCAGCGTTCAGCTGATACTGGGACACCGGCCAAGTAATCGCGATGGCGATGACGAGGAGTGCAGCAATTACTTTCATTCTCACAAACTTATGCCTCCTACAGGTGAATTACGCGTCCAGCTGCCGTTCTGGAATAACCGGTTGTGATGGCCGTTTTTTGGTCTTTGGCAGATTGCCGAAGGCGATCCAGTTAAACGGCACATAACGGGCGAAGAAGCCAACCACGATCCAGGATCCGATGAGTGCCAGCACAAAGCCGCCCAGATACCAGAGATGAAGCAGCCAGGCCGTCCCCGTATCCAGCGGGTGTTGCCGATAGATGAGCAGGAAAAACGGATGAATCAGATAGACCCCGAACGATAAGGCTCCCAATCTTGCAATTAGCTTAGTTAGGATCTTAGGCAGTTTTCTCGATAAAATAAATGCCAATTGCATTAGAACAAGTGCGGTTAGTACCCCATGAATATTCCACACGAGATCGAACAATGTACTATTGAACGAATCAAGGTGAAGTCTTGTCTCATAATACAAATACACATGCGTCAAGCCGGCCGCGATCCAGCAAGCCCATAAGGCAATCCATGTGATAACGCGGGCTGCCGTTGCATGATTTCTTGCAATGATAATCCATTCTTTGATTTTCGGATAATAGATTCCAAGAGCTGCGCCCAGCAAATAATAGGAGAAGTAAGAGAATGACCAGCTCCCGCGGTTCGGAACCGGTGTCTCCAGACCGTACTTATTAAGCATGAAGAAGCCCCACTGCAGGGCAATACCTGCAGGAATCGCCCATTTGACCGTACGCGGATATTTCTTCATCAGCCACAGGAACAATGGGAACATGAGATAGAACTGAATATTGATATAGACGAAATACAGATGTGTATAGGCCTTGCCCGTTAGTACTTTATCAATGAAATTATGAACTTCGGTTGATAGAGTACGGTCCGGGTAATAAATGTAATGCAGAACCGTGAAATAAAACAAAGAGAAGACCAGGTACGGAATAATGATGTACAGCAGTCGTTTCTTATAAAAGCTTCCAAGCAATTGCTTGTCCAATGGACGGGTGTAATAATTGTAGAAGAGGACAAAGCTGCTTAGAAAGATAAAGGTTGTTGTACCGATTTTCATGAAAATGTTGAAAAAGTTATAAAGAAAAAAGTAATTCGAATTCACCATATCAACAGTGGCAAATGAAGTCGAGTGGACGGACAGGACACCGATAATAGCCATTGCCCGTACGAGAAGCAGTTCGGGAATGTTGTCCCTTTTCTGCAATGAGGTTGAAGCCGTAGCCATTCGTTATACATCCTTCCTGCGGTTATACTATCAATCTATTAACTTAGCTATTATAGTATAAACGGACAGGCATACACAACAATTTGTCTTAATCTCCCATTTGAGATCAAGACAAATTGATTGTTTATTCCCGAGGCCTTCTGCGGGCAGCTCCGCTGTCCTGTGCTGCTTGGATGACCCGGCGGCGGACTTCTTCAACAACCCTTGTATTAAATACGCTTGGAATAATATAAATTCTGCTTAACTCTTCCTCGCTTATTACAGAAGCGATTGCTTCAGCGGCGGCGAGCTTCATCTGTTCGTTAATGGTGACTGCACGGCTGTCCAGCGCTCCCCGGAAGATGCCGGGAAAACAGAGCACATTGTTAATCTGATTGGGATAATCGCTTCTTCCCGTAGCCATGACAGCAACAAGATCCTCTGCTAGCTCGGGCCGGATTTCAGGCTCGGGATTTGCCATGGCGAATACAATCGGATCAGGAGCCATGGATTCAATATGCTCTCTGGTCAGAATGCCGCCAGCCGAAACCCCTACAAATACATCGGCATTTGCGAGTGCTTCTTGCAGCCCTCCGCTGATGCGGGCTTCATTCGTATTTTCTGCATACCACTGCCACATCGGGTTGCTGTAAGTGCGGTCTGCTGTCAGAATTCCTTCGCGGTCAACGCCGATAATATGCTTGGCGCCGCCAGCCAGAAGCATTTTTGTACAGGCCGTTCCGGCAGCCCCGATTCCGCACACCACAAACCGGGTATCCTCGATCTTGCGTTTCGTCAGTTTAAGGGAATTCAGAAGTCCGGCATACAATACAACGGCTGTACCATGCTGATCATCGTGAAAGACCGGAATATCCAGCTCGTCGCGCAGCCTTCGCTCAATCTCGAAGCAGCGCGGTGCCGAGATATCCTCCAGATTAATACCGCCGAAAGCAGGAGCGAGATGCTTGATGGAGGCGATGATCTGCTCGGTATCCTGCGTATCCAGACAGATTGGAAAAGCGTCCACATCGGCAAACTGTTTGAACAGCATCGCTTTGCCTTCCATCACGGGCATTGCTGCATAAGGGCCGATATTGCCGAGTCCGAGTACCGCGCTTCCGTCCGAGACAACAGCCACGGTGTTGCGTTTAATGGTCAAGGTGAATGCCTTCTTGGGATCTGCTTCTATGGCTTGGCAGACCCTGGCGACATCAGGCGTATAGACACGGGACAGATCATCCCGGTTCTGGATAGGGGTTTTGGGCTGTATCGTTATTTTTCCGCCAAGATGAAGAAGAAAGGTACGGTCGGATACATGCCTGAGGCGAATCCCCGGTACGCTTTGAAGCACCGTTTGCAGACGTTCCGCCGCACCGGCTTCGGTAATTTTGACGGTTAAATCCCGTATGCTGACCAGCTTGTCGGTCTGAATGACGTCAATAGCGATAATATCTCCGCCAGCCGCTTCAATTGCGGTGACGGCTTTGCCGAAATGTGCCTGTTGGGTATCAATCTCGAGACGCAGAATGATTGTTTTTCCGTCCATGCTCCGTTCTTTCATCCTAATCCGCTCCCTTGCTATTCGACTGCGACATACGCATCCCTCTCTATAACAATAACCGGAAAAGGCTCGTACTATTCGAATGAATTCAGGAATTGCCCAAGCAAAAAGCCGTCATTGCAACAGCTGCAAGACGGCTTTCGGACAAGTAAGCGGATTATACTCTTCATTTCTTTTGTTAATCAAAGCCTGACGGTAACGGGTGGATGTTTCAATCTGTTGAATCATGCTCATCCATCTGTCGACCGTTTCGGTCGTCTCCAGCATTTCGCCAAAGCCATTCTTGATGAAATACTCGCAGTTCTGCTCTTCCTGCCCCGGGATCGGCTCATAGAACAGCATCGGGATGCCTTTGCTCATGCCTTCAGTACAGGTCATGCCCCCCGGCTTGGTCACAAGCACGTCTGATACGTCCATCAGCTTGCTGACTTCTTTGGTAAATCCGATCACCCGTATGTTTTTATGCTGGAACCTGGGGTTCGCAAGCATCTTTTCTTTCACCTTATCATTGTTGCCAACGCAAAAAATAAACTGAACGCGTTCACGCCATTCCGTCATATATTCCAGCAGGCTGTCCTCATACATAAGTCCCCAGCCGCCGCCCATAATAAGGACGGTGGGCAGCTCCTTCAGATCAAACTGCCTTCTGATCTCTGCCTTGTCATAGCTCTTCCAGAAATGAGGATGAACTGGAATGCCCGTAATCTCGATCCGGTTATCGGGAACACTGTGATTAATAAGCTTGTCCTTCACAAGAGAGGAGGAAACCAAAAATTTGTTAACCTCCTGATTGACCCATGAACCATGCGCGTCATAATCGGTAATGACGGTACAGAGCTTTATGTTAAGCCCCAGCCGCTTCAGCCGGCTGACAACCGCATTCGGAACAGGATGCGTGCAGATCACAAGATCCGGCTTGAGCTGGGCGATCACCTGCGAGGTATGGGTATAAAACATCCGATGAAGCGCAAGCTGCATGAATCGATTAAGCGATTTTTTATAATTGCTGCGGTACATCAAGCCAACCATCTTGGGCTGCTTGCTGACCGTTTTGCGATAGGCGGAAATAATTAAAGGTCCTAACACAGGATTAAGAAAATTGCCCAGCTCCATCACACGGGTCTGTATATCCGGGTTGAGCTGGCGCAGGCCTGCTGCCAAGGCATGCGCGGCTTGCGTGTGCCCTGATCCGAATCCTTCGGAGAGCAGGAGCACTCTTTTCTTACGCATAATGTCACCTACTTTTCTAGTTCCATATTACGACTCTGCTCGATTTAAAACAAGTCATTCTGCTATTGAAGTTGCAGGTGCGATAGTCCCAGAACGGGTTGTCCGCGCTGCAAACGTGGAGCTCATGGGTTGCTTTGCAAGAAAATCTTCTTATATGATAGGGTGAATTGCTGTTGGTTAAATAAAAGGCGTTCGATGTACTAAGCGGTATTATAGCACATTGGAAATAAGCAGCGTGCATTCGAATGGGCAAAATAAGTTCGGAAATTAAAGGCTATGCTCAACAATTCTTTGAGTTTATGCTTACGAAGCAAGAATTGCTTCACAATTCTTTAGGTTTATGCTTACGAAGCAAGAATTGCTTCACAATTCTTTATAGGAGGACTACATAATGCAAGAAATGAATCGTGATTTTATCGTTCCCGGAGCGTTAGCCAAGGCAGATGTAAGATCAGGGCAGTATATTGGCGAGATTATTGAAGTGAACGGGCCGCGTGCTGTCTTTAAGGTGCTCGCGGTATTGAAGCATCCCGAACAGGGAGATTTGCATCATCCCTATAATCCGGATGTTGCAATGTTCCATGAACGCAGAGCGTTAAGCTATACGGAGAAAACCAATGTGCCGCTTCGAGATTTGAAGCCGTTTGACGGGGATGTGCCGGATTATAATGTCTCTCTGCAGGAGGCGGTTGCCGCCCAGATCGCCGCGCTGGACCGTTTGATGCGCTGGTCCGCGCGTGGTCTGGAGCTGTTGAAGGAGTTACGGAAGGAATACAAGTAACTAAAATAATTTCTTCTACTATATGAGCATCATCAGCTGTCTTGCGGATTGCATCGTCTTATTGCTTATTCATTTATGAAGGCGGTCTGCAGGGTGCTGCGGTAAGTGACCTGAAGCCCAAGTGCTTCGGACAAAGCGGCGAGCGGAAGGTAAGTCCTCGATTCCTTTCCTGACTTCAACAGGAATGCGGGAGGAGTTGTCAGCTTGACCTTCTTGCCGTTGATCGATACATAATCGGAACCAATAGTGAAAATAACTTTATGATTGTTATAAGAAACCGTTGCGCTTTGGGCGGCATTGCTCCAGCTCAGCTTTGCGCCTAAAACGTCTGTAATATCCCTCATCGCAACAAAGCTCCGGTTGCTGCGAAGGACGGGAGGAGCAGCTGATGCAGGAAGCTCTTGGCCGGCAACAACTACGGACATTTGAACATTGGCCTGACGCGGGCGGACGGTCCGGTAATCTCCCCATATCGCCGCCGCGAATGCGCGTCCCATTGCTGCATAACCTTTATGGTTCGGATGGATGTCGCCTTGCGCGATAGACGTGTACTCCAGCTCATGTCCAACAAACAAGCTGCTTACATCCGCAACCTGCAGCTTGATGCCATCGCTCGCAAGACGCGTGCTCACCAGATCAAGCTTGCCGCGGATTTTGGTTACTCCATCGAGCAGAAGCTTGCGCTTCGCTTCGGGGTACAACTCGATTGTCGTGGAGCCGAACTGCAAAGGCGCTGGAACCGGCAAATATTGATCTGACATGACCAATTGCGCTTTGGGGTTCAGGGCGGCAATCGTTCGGATTGAAGCTTCGAGATCTTTTTCATATTGATCCAATATCGTTTGGATGTATGTGGTAATTTCTTCGGCGGTTGCTCCGGAATCGAGCTTGGTCATTACCGGAGTAAGATCATTACCTCCGATCGTTAGGACGATCAGGTCGGCGGAACGTATGGATTTAGCCATTTGAGCGGTTTGACCGACAAGGGTTTCCTTGCGCGGATCCTGCAGTTCCTTCTGCACCTCATCAGGCTTAACGGTACGGCCGTCAGAAGCAGCCTGAAGCAGCAGATTCAGACCTTCTGCCTTGAGTCCAAGAATGCCGTAATTGACATATTCCGCACGACGGCCGTGGAACAGCGCCTGCTCGTACACTTGCTCGACATAACCGTAAGGAATGGAGTTCTCGGTATAACCATGCTCATAACCGGCTGTCAGGGAGTCGCCAAGCGCGACAATCTGATAAGGCGCAGGTACACCGGCTGCCGCTTCTGCCGATGACCCTCCCCAGACTGATACGGCCAAGATCATGAAAGCTAATAATGCCATTGCGGATTGAATTTTCCTTGATTTGCTATACAAATGTTCATCCTCCTTTTGATAAAATGTTAGGCATAGTATAAGAACACGAACAATGTACTGTAAAGTAAAGTTTTATCACATTCATAAAAATATTAAATTGATTCCCTTTTGGCCTGATGTTAAAATAATATAATAACCGCAATGGCGGAACACGGCCCGGAACATGGTCAATCTTAAACGAAAGCTCATGATGCTAATTATTTTCTACCAGATACGAACGATTTCCTCTATAAGCTTCGGAAAAGTTTGTGTCCAAGGAAAATTGGCCATAAAGCCATCACGTTTAAGCTCGCAAGAACGGCAAGCAGCTGGCCGATGTGTCACGTTTGCTGCCGTTCGATACACCGTTATTGAGCTATGCTTGCCCAAAAATCTTCTGATAGAAAGGTTGCACACGATGAAAGAGAAAATTTTTGGATTACCGCCGAAACAAGGTCTATATGATCCGCGCTATGAAAAAGACGCATGTGGCATGGGATTTGTGGCAAACATCAAGGGAAGAAAATCGCATACTGTCATTCGTCAAGCGTTGACGCTGCTCGAGAACATGGAGCATCGCGGCGGTCAAGGCAGCGAACCTAACACGGGGGACGGCGCAGGCATCCTGCTCCAAATCCCGCATGATTTCTTCTCGCGTGAACTGAGAAAGCTTGAGATTGATCTTCCGCAAGAAGGAGAATATGCAGTCGGCCTGTTGTTTATGCCGCATGATGAAGCGATCCGCAGCTCGTTCGAGCGTGAACTGGAAAGCATCATCCGTGAAGAAGGCCAATCGCTGATCGGCTGGCGTACGGTTCCGACGGATGATTCGAAGCTTGGTCAATCTGCTTTGTCCGTGAAGCCGTTCGTTCGCCAAGTATTTATCGCGAAGAACCCTGAGCTTCAGGATGAATTATCCTTTGAACGCAAGCTGTACGTGATCCGTAAACGTGCGGAGATCGCGATCCGTTTCGGAGGCAAAGAAGGCGGAGAGATGTTCTATTTCACAAGCCTTTCGAGCAAGAAGATTGTCTACAAAGGGATGTTGACAACGGAGCAAGTACGCTCATTCTACCTGGAGCTGAACGACGAGTCTGTCGTGTCGGCCATGGCACTTGTTCACTCCCGTTTCAGTACGAACACCTTCCCGAGCTGGGAGCGTGCGCATCCATTCCATTACCTGATCCACAACGGCGAGATCAATACGTTGCGCGGCAACATCAACTGGATGCATGCCCGTCAGACCTTGTTCGAAACCGAGCTGTTCGGCAGCGATATGGAGAAAGTAAAACCGGTCATTAGCCCGGATGGTTCGGATACAGCGATGTTCGACAACGCACTCGAATTCCTGCATTTGTCCGGCCGTTCCTTGCCGCATGTTGCAATGATGATGGTACCGGAACCGTGGTCGAACCATGAAAGCATGGACGACAAGAAAAAAGCATTCTACGAATACCACAGCACCTTGATGGAGCCGTGGGACGGACCTGCCGCAATGGCGATTACGAACGGTACGCAAATCTGCGCTTACCTGGACCGTAACGGCCTGCGTCCAGCCCGTTATTATGTAACGAAAGACGACCATATCATCCTCGGCTCTGAAGCCGGCACTGTCGAGATCGCTCCTGAAGAGATTTTGTACAAAGACCGTCTCCGTCCAGGCCGTATGCTCGTTGTAGATACGAAAGAAGGCCGCATCATCTCCGACGAGGAAGTGAAAGCGCAGATCGCGGCTGAACAGCCTTACCGTGAATGGCTTGACGAGCACCTTGTTGATCTTGAAGCATTGCCGGACGCACCTGAGCTTCCGGAATTGGATCATGCTACGGTGCAACAGCGTCAGCAGGCATTTGGCTATACCTTTGAAGATGTGCGGAAAGTGCTTGAACCGATGGCAAGCAGCGGCCAAGAGCCAATCGCTTCCATGGGTTATGATGCGCCGCTTGCTGTATTGTCCGAGCGCCCTCAGCGTTTGTTCAACTACTTCAAGCAGCTGTTCGCCCAAGTCACGAATCCGCCGATTGACGCTATTCGCGAAGAGATCGTTACAGCCGTTGGCACAACGATTGGGCCTGAGCGCAACCTGCTGAAGCCTGAGCCTGAAAGCGCGCGCCATATCAAGCTGGATACGCCAATCCTGTCGAATGAGGAATTCGCGAAGCTTCGCCATGTACGCCGTCCAGGCTTCAAGTCGATTACGCTTCCGATCTTCTTCCCGGCTGCTGAGGGCGAAGAAGGCCTTCGCTCCGCGCTGAAGCTGATGCGCGAAGCGGCAGACCGCGTTATTGAAAAAGGCCATAATATTCTTATTTTGTCTGACCGCGGTTTGGATAAAGAGAATGCTGCGATTCCGTCGCTGCTTGCCGTATCCGCTCTGCATCATCATTTGATCCGTCAAGGTACAAGAACAAAGGTTGCGATTCTGCTTGAATCCGGCGATCCGCGCGAAGTGCATCATTATGCTTTGCTGCTTGGTTACGGCGTTAATGCAGTTAACCCATATCTGGCCTTCGAAACGCTTGATGATATGATCCGCCAAGGCATGCTGAGCAACATCAAGCATGAGAAGGCTGTTAAGAACTATATTAAAGCCGCTACTAAGGGCGTAACCAAAGTATTGTCCAAAATGGGTATCTCGACGATTCAGTCATACCGCGGCGCGCAAATCTTCGAAGCGCTTGGTTTGCAAGAAGAGCTTATTAACGAGTACTTCACATGGACGCCATCGCGTATCGGCGGTATCGGTCTCGATATCATCGCTCAGGAAGCACTGAAATGTCATAACAAAGCATACGCTGACCAAGAGGGCGGAGAGAAAGAACTCGACTCCGGCGGCGATTATCAATGGCGTAAAGACGGCGAAGACCATTTGTTCAGCCCGCAAACGATTCATACGCTGCAAATGGCATCCCGTAAGAACGACTATAAGCTGTACAAGAAGTTCTCGAACATGGTACAAGGCGAAGACAAGAAGCATCTGATGCTGCGTTCGCTGCTCCAGTTCAAGGATGGACGTCAATCGGTACCTCTTGAAGAGGTTGAACCGGTTGAATCCATCTTCAAACGCTTCAAAACAGGTGCAATGTCGTTTGGTTCCATCAGTAAAGAAGCGCATGAGAGTCTCGCAATCGCAATGAACCGTATTGGCGGCAAATCCAATACCGGTGAGGGCGGCGAAGATCCTGCACGCTTTGTCCCTGATGCAAACGGCGATTCCCGCCGCAGTGCGATCAAGCAGGTTGCTTCCGGCCGCTTTGGCGTAACGAGCAACTACCTGGTGAATGCGGATGAGATTCAAATCAAGATGGCGCAAGGCGCGAAACCGGGTGAAGGCGGTCAGCTTCCAGGACGTAAGGTTTATCCTTGGGTTGCTGAGGTTCGCGGTTCTACTCCGGGCGTAGGCTTGATCTCGCCGCCTCCGCATCATGATATTTATTCGATCGAGGACCTTGCCGAGCTGATTCATGACCTGAAGAACGCGAACCCTCGCGCTCGTATCAATGTGAAGCTCGTATCCGAGGTTGGCGTAGGTACAATTGCTGCCGGTGTTGCAAAAGCTCGTGCTGATGTTATCATGGTCAGCGGTTATGACGGCGGTACAGGCGCATCTCCAATGAACTCGATCCGCCATGCGGGTCTGCCATGGGAGCTTGGTCTTGCGGAAACGCATCAAACGTTGATGCTGAATAATCTGCGTGACCGTGTTGTTATCGAAACCGATGGTAAAATGATGAATGGACGCGACGTTGCGATTGCCATTTTGCTGGGGGCTGAAGAATACGGCTTCTCGACTGCGCCGCTTGTTGTACTCGGCTGCGTTATGATGCGCGTATGTCAGTTGGATACTTGTCCGGTTGGTGTTGCCACGCAAAACCCAGAGCTTCGTGCTAAATTTATGGGCGATCCAAGCCATGTTGTGAACTACCTTCACTTCATTGCGCAGGAGCTTCGTGAAATTATGGCTGAGCTTGGCTTCCGCACCATTCAAGAAATGGTTGGCCGTGTTGATGTTCTTGAATCGAAGAATCTGGTTGACCATTATAAAGCAAAAGGCATCGATCTTAGCCTTCTGCTGCATACACCGGATGTACCGCAAGACGCAGCGCGTCATAACGTACAAGAGCAAAACCATGGTCTCGAGCTGTCGCTCGACATGCAGGAGCTTGTTCCGGGTGCGCAAGCAGCACTGGAAAGCGGCGAACAAGTTCGCGGCACATTCCCGATCTGCAATACAAACCGCGTAGTAGGTACCATTCTGGGCAGCGAAGTAACCCGCCGTTACGGCGCAAAAGGTTTGCCTGAAGATACAATCTCCTACCACTTCGTTGGCACAGCTGGTCAAAGCTTTGGCGCATTCGTACCGAAGGGCATTACGCTCTCGCTTGAAGGCGACTCCAATGACTACGTAGGTAAAGGTTTGTCGGGCGGTAAAATTATCGTTGCTCCGTCTCCGAAAGCTACATTCGTAGCCGAAGAGAACGTCATTATCGGCAACACAGCGCTGTACGGCGCAACCGATGGTGAAGTTTATATCAATGGTACCGCAGGCGAACGCTTCGCGGTTCGGAACTCCGGCGTGAAGGTTGTTGTTGAGGGCGTAGGCGATCATGGCTGTGAATATATGACTGGCGGCCGGGTTGTTGTACTCGGCAGCACGGGCCGTAACTTTGCGGCAGGTATGTCCGGCGGTATTGCTTACATCTATGATGAGCATGGCGACTTCTACAAAAACTGCAACATCGAGATGGTTCTGCTGGAGCGTCTTGAGACAGAAGAGGATGTTGCTGAGCTGCGCGGCCTGATTAAACGCCATGTGGAATACACAGGTTCTGCGGTTGGCTCGCGTGTTCTGAACGACTGGGATGCTTCGCTCACGAAATTCGTGAAGGTTATTCCGAAGGATTACAAAAAAATGATGGAGCATATCCGCAAAGCGGAAGATGCTGGATTATCTGACGACAAGGCGCTGCTCGCTGCTTTTGAAGCAAGCATGAAAGAGCTGGCTCGTACAGGTGGTTGATAAAAACAGGCTGGGCAGTTGCCCAGCCTGTTTTTTTGGTATGGCGGGAGTGGCTCGGAATGCCGGGAAAGTATCTCCTTCCAGTCGCTGTTGTCTACACTTTGCTTTAACAATGTTCCAAGGTTGCAAAGTGTAGACAAAGGCGAACGCTCCGCTCTTCCAGGAGATACTTTCCCTCTATTCCTTCGCACCCACCATTAAAAAAAGGCAGGCTGAGCAAAATGCCGCTCGCCTGGTGGAGGATGGGGAGGGAAAAGAATAAGGAAAGAGCAAAGACGAAACCGGATTGAGTGTATAAAAACGATTAAAATATATTGTTAAACGATAAATAACGGTTTATAATAGCACTGAGTCTATACAGATGAGGTGTTGATTATGAACCGTGCATCAACTTTGTTTCTGAAGATAACCGTCATGCTGATGGCGATACCTGCGTTAGCCGCTTGCGTAATAGCCGTGATCGCTTTGATTCGAGATAACCCTGACAAGTTTCCTGGTAAAATGCAACTATCGGATATCGGTTTTTTTGTAGCGATCATTCCTTATTTCATTGCACTGTATACGACACTGCAATTGCTTAGTTATATCGATAACAATATCGCATTTTCAGAGCTGTCCGTACGGGCGTTAAAGAAGATCAAATACTGCGGTTTTAGTACCGGCCTTATTTTTGTGGCGATGATGCCTGTCGTGTACAGTATGGCGATGCAGGAAGATGCGCCGGGTATTATTGTAATCGGGTTAGCTGCAGCCTTCGCATCGTTTGTTATTGCGGGTTTTGGGGTTTTGCTTGAACGCTTGCTGCACAATGCTATTCAACTGAAGCTGGAAAATGAACTTACGGTTTGACCGAAGAGGAAACTAACTATTCGAACATAAAATAACCGTCTCTCATGAGACGGTTATTTTATGTCTTGGACTTGCATAGGATGGATAGCAGTAAGCCAATAGAGGCGGCAAATATTATTAGTCGATTGAGACTCTTGGATCTTGTGCGCATGTCGCATTCCTAGTATTGTTTAATTATTCCATTTGCTTGTTTGTCTAGTTTACATTAGATCCTCATTACTGCCGTCATCTAATTATGAAAAGAAGGTTAGGAGCAGCTTCTATCTGCTTCTAACCTTTATCTAACCATTTGTTTGAAGAATCTGCAAGAGGCTTCCATAAGGAGTCGACTCGCTTTTCTTTAAAAAATGGTCATATCTTCCTATTTTCGACAAAAAAAGAACTAAAGTTACCACAACTTCCGACATATTCCAGTTCAATTGTTAGGTATAATAACGTTATTGTTTTACTTTATTAGATTAGGAGTCGGATAAGATGAGAGATGCAGAAATGCAAGTAACAAGCACTGAAGACAAACGTACGGAGATAAATATTAGAGAAATATTAATTCAACTCAATATTCCGCCGGAAAAATGGCCAACGGATCTTATCCAGCCCTAACAAATATCTCCGCACTAATTCATCATACGTTCTGCCCGAACAAAGGCAATGAATCGTTTTGTTTCTTCTGCGGTAAGCTTACGACCATCCACGCTCAAATTATACTTCTCCAGCAGCTCTTCGTCAGAAAGCTCCAGATGATCGACAAAGCTTCGAATATCTTCGCTTAACGCCGCTTGCATATTCTGCGTTCTACCAACCAAATAATCTATGGATACTTGATACAGGTCAGCAAACTTTGCCAACGTCTCCGTATCAGGCTCTCTGCGGTTCTTCTCATAGTGAGATAATGCAGCCCTGGATATGCCGAGCTTCGCAGCGGTTTGCTCCTGTGTCCATCTTCTTTCTTCCCTCAAGCCAGCAATTCGGTTTCCTATGTTCATCTTATATCCTCCTAAAATGACTGACTTCCGCTACACCTATATTAATACGTAAACGTTAAAATTTCATTTGTTGAAACAAAACGTCGCAAAAAATCGGTATAGTTGTTAAATTTGCTTGACATGTTACATATTGTATCGTAAAGTGAGGAATGTGAAGGATACGTTTTGTATCATTACTTTACATTGTTAACGTTAAATGCTGTCTTTATTCCCTCCCTAATGAAATTCAGGCAAGGAGATGCTTCAACGATGGGTTCTGACCCTTTTATACCAAGGTCTAACATCCGTATTCACCTGCATGAGGGAATAACGGCCCGTGCAGGACTGCTGGATGAACAGGGTCTCTTGCTTACGGGTTCAACATGCCTGGTGTTGATCCTGAACATAAGCCGACATGGGTTAAGCTTTTTGTCTGGATTACGCTTTCCTGTGCATAAAGGCTACATGCTGGATTTCCAGATGAATATTTCCGGCGTTGCCTTTAATCTTCGCGGCCATGTCGTATGGCGCAACATGAGGGATAACCAATATGAATACGGCCTTATATTTCATCCCCCTAACCGGCTGCAGTCAATGCTGGTCCGCATGCTGAATCAGGAGCTTCTTCGTCAAAGCCCGCAGCAGCACAAGATCCACGCTTTATATCGGGCATTAAGCCGCAAGGGACTCCAATAAATGCTGGCAGGTGGTTAACAGATGCATCAACCCACGATTGAAAGAATCGAGCTGATTACAACAAGTAATCCCGATTCACCGATAGCGGAAGCATACCGCTCTTTGCGCACGAATATTCTNTTCTCTTCTANTGATGAGCCTGTGAAGACGTTAATGGTGACATCCTGNCAGTCCGGTGACGGCAANACAACAACGATAGCCAATCTGGCTGTTGCTTTCTCGCAAGAGGGCAAGCGNGTNCTTCTGATNGATGCGGATTTGCGCCGGCCAACCCTTCATACGTTTTTTATGCAATCCAATCAGTCCGGATTAACGAATATACTCTCGAATCAGATGGAATGGCAGGATGCTGTTTATTCCACTTCTATTGAGAATCTGTTCTTTATTGGCTCCGGCCCCACACCACCCAATCCATCCGAAATGCTGGGCTCCAAAAAAATGAATAGGCTCATGGAAGAGCTGTCCGCCCATTACGATATGATCCTGTTTGATGCCCCGCCTTCTCTAGTCGTGACAGACGGGCTTGTGCTGGCATCCAAATGTGACGGTGTTATAGCTGTTATCAGCGTTGGTGTGACCAAACGCCAGCAAGTGAAAAAAATGTATGCCGGTCTAGAGCATGTCAAAGCGAGACTGCTTGGAGTGGTGCTTAACCATAAGAAAAAGAAAAGCAAGGAACAGTTGTACTACACCTACTATGGTACAAACAGGAGGACTTAATGGAAGAGCATCAAGTAAGCCTTGTTTTATTAGCCGGCGGTCAGGGCAGACGGATGTGGCCGCTTTCTCATGCGGGGCGCGCGAAGCAGCTTCTTCCTCTGCTGCCTGGAGCAGATGGCGAAAGAGAATCTTTACTGAACAGGCTGTGGCGCCAGCTGGGCCGGACCGGCTTGCAGCAGGATACATTTGTTGCGATCGGCCGTAATCAGACGGAAGCTTTGCGTAACCAGATTTCCTTAAGCCTCAATGTTATTCAAGAGCCGGAGACTTACGGGATTTATCCTGCTGTTGCGCTTGCTGCCTCCTATCTCTATTCTGTTGCGTCTCTGTCCCTCCATGAAACGGTCGCTGTATTGCCATCGGATTTGTATGTGGAGGAAGAAGAATGGCTTGAGACGCTGAAGGAGCTGCCTGCACAGCTTCACAGGCATCAGCTCAATCGCGTGTCAACAAGTGACGGCAGCGGCATTATCGCGTTTCGACTGGGGAGTGTTATCTCGGCTCTGGAAGCAGAAGGGCTGCCGATTCCTTATGAACAGCTGTACCGGCGTTACGAGGAGCTTCACAGCAATCTGGAGAGCGTACTGACCCGATTATTCGCAGACAATCCTACCTTCCGAATGCCTGAGTTGCCTTTCCATCGCATTAACAGCTGGAATAGCCTTGCTGCTGCGCTGCCGGAAAGCTCCTCTATCTATAATGATTCGGCAGTTCCAGTAATTATGATGGGGCTGAAAGATATTACGGTAGCCGTATCCGCAACAGGTATTCTGATAGCTGATCAGAGGACTGTTATGCCTGAAGAAAAGCTTCTGAATCTGTACGAGGCCGAGCAGCCGCTGGTACCCGGTTATGAATCCGGGAATTGGGGGAGTGCTGTTGTCATGAATGGCATATCCGGTGAAGACGGGCAGCAATCGATAACGAGGAAGCTTGAGGTTCTCGCGGGAGAGTATTTGAATTACAGCTTTTATTTGAAGCGGAAAAAGATTTGGACGGTGCTTGCTGGTGTTGGAGAGTTGATCCGCAATGAGCAAAGAACTCTTATTCGGACTGGCGATGTTGTTGAAATTATGCCGGGAGACAGGCATACCGTTCATACCCGATCCGGGCTCTCGATTCTGGAGGTTCACTTTGGTACTGAATTAATGGAAGATGATCGGATTGTGCTGGCCGATCATTGGGAGGAAGTTAGTCCTGCAATGTAGAGAATAAGTGGTTGCTGTAATGATAAAGGGGGCAGTTGAGTGTGAAACGGGGCTGGAAAAGAGCACTGATCGGCATTGGAGTCGGACTCGTTATTATTACTGCCGGAACAGCCGGATATGTGTGGCATCTATACGGATCGGTGAAAGAAACGGCAGAGCAGATCTATGAGCCCATATTGCCAACGGTATATGTAAGCAAAGATCCGGAGGTTACCGTTAAACCGCAGCAAGCTGTACAGGCTTTAATTGAAAAGCGACATCCGTTTACCGTTATGGTCATGGGCGTTGATGAGCGGGAGAATGATAAAGGACGATCAGATACTTTGATCGTGCTTGCCGTTAACCCGGAGAAAAAATCCATCCTCATGTTTAATATCCCCCGGGATACAAGAACGGAAATTATCGGGCATGGGACAACGGATAAAATCAACCATGCTTATGCTTTTGGCGGAGTAACCATGGCGAAAAATACGGTTGAGCATTTCCTCGATTATCCAATCGACTACTATATCCGAATTAATATGGAAGGCTTCGAGCATTTGATTGATATCCTTGGCGGGGTGGAAGTAAATAATCCTTTTGCTTTTTATTATGGAGAGCATCAATTCGATCAAGGTCAACTGAAGCTCAATGGCGAGCTGGCGCTTCTGTATTCCAGAATGCGTTATGAGGATCCGAGGGGCGATCTTGGCCGGAATGCCAGACAGCGGGAAATATTAACGGAAGTGATGAAGAGCTCCCTTCAATTCTCCAACATTACGCAGATCCAAAAAATATTAAAAGAGCTTGGCAGCAGTGTCAAAACAAACATTACATTTGATGAGATGAAAACCTTTATGACCGATTACCGGGAAGATTTGGGCAATATTAATACCGTGGAAATTAGCGGCTCTGGAAGCACCATTCATCAGGTATGGTACTTGATTGTGAGCAAGGAAGAACGGGAACGGATTCATAATCTGTTGAAAGAACAGATGGATACTGATCAAACAGCGTCTTAGCAGGACGCTGTTTTTATTCCTATATCTGCAAACGCTTACAGTCTATAAGGCGACAAATCGGATACAAGTATTGACAACTTTCGCTAAATCCAATAAAGTAAGGATACGAAGTGTAACAATTGAGCGTGGTTGCTACAATGAGTATAACGACATGGAAGCGGGGGAAAGTAATGATGGTACAACTGGAAGAATGTTTTTATTGTGTGGGCTGTGGAAAAATGTTGCGGGTATATGAAGCAAAGTCTCTTTTTCGGACCGGCTTTTTCCGTGTTATCCTTCCGCTTGGCTGCTGCTCGGACTGTTCACAGGTTCAAGTATAAACAGCGCTTCCCCTTATACTTTTATTTCGCTATAATAGACGCACGATACATATAACTAGATTCTGGAAATAAAAGTGTGTGCATACGAAGCAAGAATTGCTTCGTAATTCATTCTAGGAGGGTATTATGGAGCAACCCATCGTACAGCTGCAGCAGGTTACGAAGCGAATCGGGAAGAAGACGATTATTGATAACCTGACGCTTGACCTGCCGCTTGGCGAAGTATTTGGTTTTCTTGGACCTAACGGCTCGGGCAAAACAACCACGATCCGCATGATGGTAGGCCTCATGGCCATGACTTCCGGTGAAATCAAAATCGGCGGGTATAGCATCCGCAGCCAGTATCAGCAGGCGATTCGAAATGTTGGGGCAATTGTTGAGAATCCGGAGATGTACAAGTATTTGACCGGGTATCAGAATCTTGTCCATTTTGCACGGATGATCGAGGGGGTTACGCCTGAACGAATTCAGGAGGTCATTGCTCTTGTTGGCCTGGAAGCCCGTATTCATGATAAGGTCAAAACGTATTCCTTAGGGATGCGTCAGAGACTTGGGGTTGCACAGGCTATCCTGCACCGTCCCAAGCTGCTTATCCTTGATGAGCCGACGAACGGGCTGGACCCGGCAGGCATCCGCGAGCTGCGTGATTATCTTCGTCAGCTGTCCAAAGATGAAGGCATCGCTGTATTTGTCTCGAGCCACTTGCTGTCGGAGATGGAGCTTATGTGTGACCGTGTTGCGATTATTCAAAACGGCAAGCTGATCGATGTACGGACGATTCAAGAGGCTGGTCTGGATGTCGACAGCAATGTTCATATGCTATTCGAGGTAGACAAGCCTGCCGATGCCCTTGCAGTTGCGGCGGAGCTTGGCAAAGACGCATTAAGGGAAGGCGACAGCCTTGTTATTGAAGCGAACCGTGAATTTGCTGCAGACTTCAATGCAAGATTGGTTTCTGCCGGCATTAAGGTATATGGTATCCGCGTTCAAACCAAGTCGCTTGAGGATCAATTCCTCGAAGTAACGGGAGGTGAACGCATTGTTTAACTTTTTGAAGCTTGTGCAGAATGAGAACATGAAGATTTACCGCCGTCCTCGGACCTATGTCATGCTGGGGATATTGCTTGCTCTGATCGCGGCGATTTCAATTATTGGTTATTTCGTGGATCAGAATCATGATACCTCGGCTTGGAACATGATTATAACTGAAGTGATGATTGCGTATATGCTGATCACGGTATTCACGATTATTATCGCATCCTCCGGCGTGGCAGATGAGTTCACAAGCGGCACGATCAAGCTGCTTCTGATCCGTCCCTGGACAAGGTCAAAAGTGCTGCTGTCCAAGTATATCGCAGTCCTGCTGTACGCGCTTGGGATGGTTGTCGTGATGCTGGTATTTACGATTATCCTGAATATAATCCTGTTCGGATACGGGGATGAATCGGCATCAGAAATCGTTTCTCCTCTGGTATCGGGGTCAATGGCAGCTTATTTGCTGAAATACAGCTTCCTGAAGTATGTTTCGCTTGTTGTCACCACAACGCTTGCTTTTATGCTGGCGACGGTGTCCCGCAGCGGCGCTTTGGCAATCGGCTTGTCCCTGTTCCTGATTCTAGGGGTTAACTCCTTCTCGCCTCTCTTGGCTGCACTCAAATACAAATGGGCGGATTATATTTTGTTCATTCACCTTGATCTTACGCAATATTTGAATAATACCCCGATGCGCGATGGTATGACGCTGGGCTTCTCCGTCCTTGTTCTCGCGGTCTATTATGCTGTTTTTGTAGGTCTGGCGTGGTATGTATTCAAGAAGAGAGATGTAGCAGCGTAACATCAAACCGCAAAAAAGCTCCCGTTTGAATCTTCTATGAAGAAGAAACAAACGGGGGTTTTTTTGTAACCACATAAGAATTGATAAGTTTCCGAGCAAGTCGGAAGAACAAATTCTTATTGGCGATAAAACCTGCCTCTAAACGCGGTCGCCCTGCTTCGAAAGACCTCGATAGAGGTTTTCTCAAAATATAAGAAAGTATAAGTTGTTCTATACTGTACTTATATTTCATTCGCAAAACGTATGCTGTCCCTCCTAAGGACGGCGCAGCCGTTTATGCTTGTGGAGAAGTGTTCTCATACCGCCTGGCGTGCTTTTTCTTTCTCGCGGTTTTGCTCCTTAGTGGGTAAGGACGAGCCGCTCCCGCTGCCCGTCTCTGACAGCGGACGGGTTCGCGCATCCATCGGGCGTTCCATATGGCAGGTCCCGTTCAGCATGCCGCCGTCCTGAACAATAATGCCTTGGGCGGAGATACTGCCTGTCAACTGGCCTGTTGCCGTAATGGTCAGCCTTCCCTTGGCCGTCACTTCACCATACACCTTGCCGGCAATGGTAATATCTCTGGCTGTAATATTGGAGCGTGCCATCCCGTTTTCGCCGATAATGACATCTCCCAGGCATTCAATATCTCCGCTATGTTCGCCTTCAATACGGAGGTTTGCCTCGCAGATCAGCTTGCCCTCGATATGCGTACCGAGACCGATAAGGGTATCGGTCGCTGATACGCGCTTGTTGTCTTTGAACATGGGTTCAGGTTGAGCCTCCTTCCATTCCGGCCGTAATTAGACGTTCTATTGACTTTTATTCTCGCAAAGCTCGAAACATGCCAGAATTATATTTCAACTATGGGAGAAAAATGGCGTATACCTAAGGGTCAGTACGAGTTTGTCGAATATAATAATAGTGTTGAGTTCTGATATAACAGGATGGTGAGGCATGAACATCATGAATACAAGGCTGCCGGGAGTGAAGCTGCTGGAGCCTCCTGTATATGGCGATCACAGAGGATTTTTCACAGAAAGCTATAACGAGAAGACGGCACGCGAGAATGGCATCGTCCATGCTTTTATTCAGGATAATCATTCATTGTCGGTAGAAGCGGGGGTTCTCCGCGGCATGCATTATCAACTTCAGCCCAAAGCGCAGACGAAGCTGGTACGGGTTACGGCAGGGGCGGTCTACGATGTTGTTGTAGATATCCGCCGCGGCTCGCCAACCTTTGGACAGTGGCAGGGCTTTATTCTAAGTGCAGCAAACAAGAGACAGCTGCTCGTTCCGCAAGGCTTTGCCCATGGCTTCTGTACGCTGGTGTCAAACTGTGAGGTCCAGTATAAGGTGGATGCTTTGTACGCTGCGGAGCATGACCGGGGTATAGCCTGGAATGATCCGGCGCTCGGCATTGACTGGCCGGTCACAAAGCCGATATTGTCGGACAAAGACGCCAAGCATCCCATGCTTGCCCAGGCGGAGATTAATTTTGTATATGAGGGGTGAGCATTCCACAATGAAACTGTTAATTACGGGCGGAGCGGGGTTTATCGGAAGCAACTTCGTTCATTATATGTTAAGCCGTTATCCCGGCTATCATCTTATTAATGTGGATTCCTTGACGTATGCGGGCAATCCGGAAAATTTGCGTCAGGCGGAGAAGCATCCGAGCTATACGTTTGTCAAAGCGGATATTGCCGATCAAGCTGCGCTTACCCCGCTGTTTGAGTCGGGCATTGATGCGGTGATTAGCTTTGCGGCGGAATCCCATGTGGACCGCAGCATCCTGCAGCCTGGACTGTTTGTGCATACGAATATCGTTGGGACGCAGACGCTGCTTGACTTGTCCAAGACGCATCAGGTGAAGAAATATGTGCAGGTATCGACGGATGAAGTGTACGGTACGCTTGGGGCGGAGGGATTGTTTACGGAAGAGACCCCGCTTGCACCAAACAGCCCTTATTCGGCCAGCAAAGCCGGTGCTGATCTGCTCGTCCGTGCTTATTACGAGACCTTTGGGCTTCCGGCTGTTATTACACGCTGCTCGAACAACTATGGACCTTATCAATTTCCGGAAAAGCTTATACCGCTCATGATTCTGAATGCGCTGAAGGATCAGCCGCTGCCGGTATACGGAGACGGTCTTCAGGTGAGAGACTGGCTGCATGTGGAGGATCATTGCCGGGCCATTGATCTTGTCCTTCACCAAGGCCGGGCCGGGCAAGTGTACAATATCGGGGGAAGCAATGAACGGACGAATCTTCATGTCGTGCGAACCATCCTGCAGGAGCTTGGCAAGCCGGAATCATTAATCCGCCATGTAGAAGACCGATTGGGTCATGATCGCCGGTATGCGATTGATGCGGGCAAAATCAAGAGTGAGCTTGGCTGGACGCCGCAGCATAGTTTTGAGGAAGGCATCAAATCAACGATTGCTTGGTATTTGCAGAATGAACAGTGGCTCGAGCAGGTTGTATCCGGCGCTTATATGAACTATTACGATACGCAATATACGAAAAGGCTGGATTCGAAATGACCGGTTCAGGTGAGCAGAGAAAGCTAAGGATCGTCGTAACGGGAGCAAACGGACAACTCGGAAGTGAGCTTGTTATGCTGAAGACTGGCGGGCAGTTTGAAGTCATTGGGCTTGGACGGGCAGAGCTCGATATTACGAATCTGGAGCAGTGCCGCCGCGTATTGACTCAGCTCCAACCGGATGCCGTTATTCATTGCGCTGCTTATACAGCAGTAGACAAGGCGGAAGCGGAACCGGATGAAGCATTCCGGATTAATGCGGCAGGCACACGTAATGTAGCAGTGGCAGCAAGGGAGTGCGGCGCCAAGCTATGCGCGGTCAGCACCGATTATGTATTTGACGGCACAGGGACAGTTCCTTATAAAGAGTATGACCGGACCAATCCGCAAACCGTGTACGGACAATCCAAGCTAGCTGGCGAACAGGCCGTGTTAAGCCTTCATGATCGTTGCTTTATTGTCAGGACATCCTGGGTGTTTGGGGCTTATGGTCATAACTTTGTTAAGACCATGCTGAAGCTTGCCTCAGAGCGCGATCAGCTTACCGTTGTGGCGGATCAATGGGGATCACCTACCTATACCCGGGATTTGGCGTTATTTATGCTGGAACTGGTTCAAACCGATTATTACGGCATTTATCATGCTTCTAACAGCGGTGTTTGCTCCTGGTATGAATTTGCTCAGGCCATTATGGAGGAGAGCGGGAGCAGTACAAGAATTGAGCCCTGCACGACTGAGGAGTTTCCCCGCCCTGCCTCCCGTCCGCTATATTCAGTTATGGATCACAGTGCTATTCGTTGTAACGGTTTTGCTCCGCTCCAGCCGTGGCGGGAAGCATTAAAGCATTATTTATTGAATAACGGAAGTAAGAAGTAACAGCCTGCCCTCCGATGCCCGGCGGAACAGGCTGTTTTGCATCCCAAAGTATACGCGTTACGTTGGTCGACCAAACTAGATGAATGGGATTTAGTAATGGGGTGCATGGATGATTGGTTGGCTCACTGTAATGATTATACTTCTTCTGTTATACAGCGCTCAGCCTGCGGTTATTCTGTGGATTGAAAGGCGGACACCGGCGAAGGCTGCGGCATGGATTCTGCTTGCTTTAGCCGTCCCTGTTCTAGGTTTTGCCGGGTATTGGATGATTGGACGCTCCAGACGGGTGAAAGCGGGGCGGGATGCTTCAAGAGAGTTTGAGCAGGCGGCTGAACGGCTGTCGATTTGTGCTGCCAGCCCTGGAGAGCTTGGTCATGCCGGCATGCTGGAGCAGAAACAGCTGCTCCAACTGCTGCGTGTCTGCTCCGGCAGACCGGTCACGCTAGGCAATCAGGTGAAGGTGCTGACGAACGGACGGGAGACGTTTGCATCTATATTAGAAGAAATGGAACAGGCCAAGCATCATATTCATCTGGACTATTACACGATTCGCGATGACGGAATTGGCCGGAAGTTTTTGAATATCCTTACGGCCAAAGCAAAGGCGGGCATCGAGGTTCGTGTTCTCTATGACGGAATCGGCAGCATTAATTTGGGCAAGCGGTACATCCGGGAGCTGAAGCAATCAGGGGTGCAGGTCAGCTGCTTTTTACCGGCCAGGGTTGCTTTGCTCAAGCGTTTGCTTAACAGCCGTAATCATAGCAAAATCGCGGTTATTGACGGCAGGGTCGGATTCGTAGGCGGCATCAATATCGGCGATGAGTATCTGGGCAAGGATAAAAGGCTGGGCTTCTGGCGGGATACACAGCTTCGGCTGGAAGGGGATTCAGTCTATTTCCTGCAGGAGCTGTTTATGAAGGATTGGGAACTGGCGGCTAAGGAGCGTCTGCCCGTGCATGCCGGATACATGCCCGAGCATGATCCGGATGATGCCTCGCAGGAGCCGGTTCTTATTGTCTCGAGCGGACCTGACCGAAGAGGAGAGCCGATCCTGGAGACGGCATTTGCCGCTGTCAAAGTCGCCAGGTCGAGTGTTTATATCTCGACGCCCTATTTTATTCCGGATGAGAGTTTGCTGGCCGTATTAGGGAGTGCCGCCAAAAGCGGTGTAGACGTAAGGCTGATTATACCTGGTCTTGCCGATACGCAGCTTGTCTTGTGGGCGACCTTGTCGTTTGTCGAGCGGATGCTGGAGGCAGGCGTCCGGGTGTACCGGTATCAGAAAGGCTTCATTCATGCAAAGGTCATGATTGTGGATGATCTGCTTGCTGTTGTCGGGACGGCAAATATGGATATGAGAAGCTTTCACAGTAATTTTGAGCAGAACGCCGTGCTCTTTGATCCGGGGACAATCGAGCATCTCAAGCAGGATTACGAGCAGGACCTGTTGGACAGCAGGGAGCTGGAAGCGGTTGATTTCAGACAAAGGCCCCGACGGGAAAAGGCAGCGGAAGCCGCTGCCCGTTTATTGTCGCCTCTTTTATAAAGGGGCGGCTTATTTGGGTTTGTGGATAAAGCTCATGACATGCCCCAAGTCCTGTGGCTTGGTCAGAGCAATCAGATCGCCGTAACGCTGCAGACGGTCTGCAATGTTCAAGAGATGGAAATCGGCAGGCTTTATGCCGCCGGCATACACCTCTTCCCATTTCAGAGGCGTTGAGACTGGTGCGCCAAAGCGTGCTCTTGGCGTATACGCTGCGGAGATGGTTTTGCCCCGGTAATGCTGCAGATAATCGACGTAGATCAGATCGCCGCGATTTTTGGTCAACCGTTCGATAGTGAACAGCTGCGGATAGGCGCGGGATAAATAATCGCCAACAAATTGTCCCAGGCTTCTTAGCTCGTCGAAGGTGTATTTCGGCTGAACCGGTACGATAATCTGAACTCCCGTTGCGCCGGAGGTTTTGGGAACGGATTCAATCTTCAGTGATTCCAGCAGCTTCCCGACAAGCGCAGCCGCTTCGATAATGCGCGGTTCTTCCTCTTGTGAAGGATCAAGATCCAGAATCCATTCGGTCGGGTAATCTGGTTCATTAATCCGGTCGAAGGAAGCATGGAACTCAAGGCAGGCCAGGTTGCCGAGCCACAGCAGGGTCGGCAGGCTGTCGAGATGGATATACGAGATGCCCTCGCTTTCAGCGATCTGAACGAAATCCGGCTTAGGCTCAGGGCAGTTTTTCTGATAAAATGACTTGCCTGCATAACCATGGGGGTAACGGATCGTCGTCAAGTAACGGTTACTGCAATACTTCAACAGGTAAGGCGACAGCATAGTGAGCTTCTCCAGATACATAAGCTTAGTAATCCCATGCTCCGGCCAAAGCAGCTTCTCCGGATTCGTAACGGTTATTTCCTGTCCTTCCACCATGACGGCAGCAGGCCGTTTGGCGGGTGCGATTGTCCTGTTCATGAACGGCCTCCTGACGTATTCAGGCCAAAGGATATGAGCTTCGGATGCCTCAGCAAACCGGCCGATGTGAGTTCAAGACCGGTTACCCGGCAAGGCATGGGAGAGGGCAGCCAAATGATGCTTTCTCCCTTCAGTTCGGCAGGCAGAGTTGGAAAAGGCATCGGCCATGAAGGAGCATCACTTCTCCGCAGCTGCAGCATTTGGCCCAGAGCTTCCCGCATCGCTTCATCAAGGCCAAGCGACACGCTGCCGATGAAGCGTCCCTGATCAGACATGATCAGGCTTGCTGCCCGGCCTTCGCGGCGTTTCACGCCAACAATACCAACATCGAGAAGAAGAGCTCTTTTTTTCTTCAGCCAATCGCGATGCGCTTTGCCTTCCTTATAAGGACTGTCGAGTCGCTTGCTGACGATCCCTTCCCACTGATGATCCTCTACCCATTTCCACAGTGCTTCCGGATCGTTGTAAAGATCAACCGTAAGCAGCCGGTCAGAGCGAACCGGCTTCAACTTTGTGATCAGCCGTTTATGCCTCTCTGCAAAGGTAAGCGGACGCAAGTCCTGATTGCCGTCCTGCAGCAGGTCGAAGAGGATATACAACACTTTCCCTTTGTCGGAGACCGAAGATGCGTCGGCGCCAAAGCTTCGTTCCCGGCTTAATATCATTTGGAAATTCGGGCGTTCTCCATCCCAGTAGACAATCTCGCCATCCAGCATACAAGGACCAAGCAGCGGGGCGGTTTCCTGCAGCGTCCGGCGGATTTCCGGATAGACTGTATTTTTGTTCAGCCCCTTCCTCGAATATAGATCAATCCTCCCGTCCTCATGGATCGTCGATACGATTCGGACGCCGTCCCATTTGAGCTGATAAATCCAGCCGGCCTCCTTGGGGATCCGGTCATCCGCCACGGGAATCATCGGCTCGGAAGGAAGCGAGAATACAGTCATTAAGAGATCTCCGTCGCTTTGGGCTTCTTCGTTCTAGGCTTGCGCGGCTTGACAACCGGCTGATCAGACGCTTCTGCACGCTTCGCAGGAGCAACAGCGCTGCCTGCTCCGGTATCAAGACCAACTCCGCCCGGCGGAAGCTTGGCTGCATCAAGGCTGGCCTGCAGCGCGGCCATCAGGTCAAGCACATTCGTCTGCTCCTGCTGAGGCGCTACTTGGATTTCTTGGCCGGCAACTTTCTTGTTAATGGCCTCAAGCATATTCGCCCGGTAATCGTCCGTATACTTGGACGGTTCAAACGGCGTAGACAGCTGTTCGATTAGAAGCTTCGCCATCGTCAGCTCCTTTTCGTTCACATTAACCGATTCCGGTATGCCCGGTACATGGGAGATCGACCGGATTTCATCCGGATAAAATATGGTTTCCATCGCCAGACAGTTATCGATGACACGAATGGCGGCAAGACTGCTTTTAGACCGGATTGATACTTTGGCTATGCCAATCTTGCCCGTATCGGACATCGCCTGCAGCAACAAGCCGTAAGCATTGCCGCCAGCCTGATCCGGGGACAGGTAATATGTCTTCTGGAAGTAGACCGGATCAATCTCCTCCAGCGCGACAAAATCCAGAATTTGAATCGTATGCGATTTTTCGCCCGCAAGCTTCTCCAGTTCTTCCTTATCAAACAGCACATAGCGGCCCTTCTCATACTCGTAGCCCTTAATGATGTCATCCCATTCCACCTCGACATCACAATTCGGACAGCGGCGGACATAAGCGATTGGACTGCCGCAAGGCTTGTGAATCATGCGAAGCGAAATATCCTTATCCTCGGTTGCCGAGAACATTTTGACGGGTACATGGACAAGTCCAAAGCTGATAGCACCTTTCCATACTGTATGCATTGGTTATCTCCTCCTCAAATGAATAGGCCAAGCATAAGCTTTAATGTTCCCGCAATGCATGAGAATCAATCAAAACGGGTATATTTTGCTTGAACCAACAATGCTTGCTGCAGGGAGGAGTGAACCGACTATGATGGAATTCGATGATATCGAAAATAACGAGAAGCCGCCGGCTGACAAATGGGATGAGGGCCGAGACAATTACTTTATGGATATTGATCGTATGGTGAATGAAGGCTTGGGCGGAGGCACCGTGTCCCCGCATAACGGGTTAATCGATGAGTCAACAACCGATTATATCGTGCCGGAAACAAAAGACTGACCTGGACAGGCAAGTTTGAAGGAGGCAGCAAATCAAAATGGATGTAAATCGTGCCAAACAGATTTATAACTCGGATTCCACAATAAAGGTTCATCTGGATGACGGCGATTCCGTATGGATTGAGCATGTAGATGAAGCGAATGGTATGGCTACCGTACAGGTCGGAGGCAATCCGGCTAACACGAAGACGGTATCCGTCGATCGGCTGCAGGAGAGATAAGTAAATAAAAAATGATCATTTCCCAAAAACAGCGTTCCAGAGGCTTAAGCCTCTGGAACGCTGTTTTTTTTGATTTCCTGGCTGCTTTCCTTTAACAGAATGCGAACGGGCGGGCGGAATCCGGAGAGCTCCAGTCTAACTTTAGGCAAGTTCAGTCACCGTACGTTGGATTTTCTCCACTAAAATCAGTTTAAGCGGATGGCTTGCAGGGACTACGTTGGATTCCCTCCAATCAAAGGTCCAAGATTGCTCCATCACCGTCCAAATTGGGCTGATTACACTGTGCACAATCCAATGTAGATCGAATATCCGAACAAAATGCCCCGTTATACTGTACGGAATCCACTGTAGCTGCTTTGTTGCGCATAGGGGGACGTTATCACGATGTTATTCCAATATAAGGTCATACTGTCGATGAAGCTTTGTTATCTGTCCCGCATTAAAGGAATTGATGACAACGGCAATAACGAAAGCGCAAGCGGGAGCGGTTATGCTGAGGCTTGCGCAATTCTGGAACCGCGCGGATGTATCCTCATGCAGTCATCGTAAATTCCGTATCATGAACAATTTGTAAAAAAATTGAAACCTTCGTCCCTTTTCTATCGTCTATACTAAGGTGTATTTTGGAAGTGATTTCTAATTTAGAGAAGGCGAGGAAAAGGGATGAAGAGATCTATAAAGGGCAAGATGCTTGCAACGGTTCTATCGCTTAGTTTGCTTCCGTTTGGAGGACTGGCTTATGCAGCGGATTCATCCGCTACATCGACAGCTGTTATCTCCAGCAGTGCGGGAGCAACAGCAGCTGCAAATGGTGCCCTTGACGAGAGTCAGGCGAAGATATCAAAGGAAGAGGCCGTTGAGCGGTTCAAGAAGCTATTCCCGGAATTAAAGGATGCCGAGGTTGTTAGCGTTGATCTTGGTAATCCCAATCAATATCCGCCAAGCAATGAAATGATTTGGACCATTCAGTGGAGCGTATCCGTCGAGAACGGCACCCATGGCTTTGATTCTACTATCGATGCGATCACCGGGGATATCATCACCTACTATAATTCCCTTCCTAGAGAAGATTCGTATTATCCGGCCAAAGTCTCAAGGGAAAAAGCAGAGGAAATTGCCAAGCAGTTTATTACGAAGGCTTCACCGTCCATGCAGTCGGCAGATAAGCTTCAGCTCAGTTCAATCGAAAGTGATTATCCGCAAGCACTCTTCGGCTCGGTACAATACAGCTTTAGCTACCAGGCTCAAGTGAACGGTATATCGGCCGCTAATAGCCAAATTCAAGTAGTTGTTGATGGAAATGGGAATGTTATTAATTATTTCGGCTTCAGCACGGGTAAAAATTATCCTTCTCCCGATACATCCCTGACAACGGAACAGGCTGCCGAGAGCATGAAAAAGGAATTGAAGCTGCAGCTGGCCTATGTTTCGGGCGCCGATTATTACATAAACCGGACTAATACCTCGGATTACCGGCTGGGATATGTTGCGGTTAGCGGAATCGGCTTAATCGATGCCAAGTCGGGCAAGTTCCTTAATGAACAAGGACAAGCGATCGATTCTTTTCCGGAAATCAGCTATTCTCCTATAACTTCCTCGGCAGCTGCGTTTAAGCCTCGCACTGGAGGGGAGCTGACGAAGGAAGAAGCAATTGCTGTCGCAACGGCGGTTGCCGGCACGGAAGCCTTTAAGGAGAATACGCAGGCTTCAACAAGCACCGACCGTGACGGACGGAAGACATGGTCTATTTGGAATGGCAGTCCGTTTGGCGGTACTCAAATTCATGCTACAGTTGATGCGAATACAGGCCAGCTGCTTGATTTTTCTTCTTATTCTTACCCAACCGGGGAATCCTCTGCTGATGAAACAGCAGGCAAGCCGTCTATTACAGAAGCCGAAGCCAAAACAAAAGCTCAGGATCTTGTTACCAAGCTCTACCCGAATGCTTCCGACAGCTTAAAGCTGATCAACAGACCGGGAGCAGTTTCTTATAGTCCCGATACGGCCTATATGTACAGCTTCCAGCAGTTCTATAACGGCAAGCCAATCCAGCCGTCAACGGTTCAGATCAATCTGGATCGGGAAGGAAAGCTAACCAACTACTATAATATGAGCACGCCTGCTGATAAGCTAAGCAAGCTGGATTCCTTAACTGCGAAAATTACGGAAGACGAAGCGCTTAAGCTGTACCGCGATGCCATTAATGCCGAGCTGCAATACACGACAGTTGGCGGCACTTATAGTGAAGGCAAACTTCAGGAGCTGCAAGTGAAGCTTGTGTATTCTCCTAAACTGGATGATGACAGCAACTGGGGTGTCATTGTAAACGCGGTTACCGGCAAGCTGGAGCAGCAATATATTTATCCTGGTGCGACAGAGCAGAAGGGAGAGCTGCCGGCGGACGCGAAGAAGCATTGGGCATCCCAGTCGCTGCAGACCATGTTTGATTACGGCATTATTAAGCCGGAAGCCGATGGACTCATTCATCCGGACAAAACCGTCAGCAACGGAGACTGGGTCAATATGCTGCAGGCTGGCTTTACTGGAGGGTTAAATTATATTACTCCTGAGAAGCAGCGTTTTGCCGACATTCCGCTTGACAGCGAATATGCGCAAGCGGTGGAGTATTTGGTGCAAAGGGGCCTCCTGAAAGCTTCCCCAACGCAAAAGCTGCAGCCTGAGCAAGCTTTAACCCGCGGCGAATTGGCCATATGGCTGACGAAGCTTCTCAAATATGAGAAGCTGTCCGAATTTATGGCAAGCGACACCGATGTGTCCAAGCTGAAGGACGCTGCCCAAATCAGGAACAAGGGCGCAGCAACAATCGCGATGAAGCTGGGGCTGCTTACAGCGGACGAAGGAAAGTTTGAGCCAAACGCGCCCGTTACGAAAGCGCAGATCAGTACCGTTCTGCTGAGACTTGCAACGCTGCAGGATAAAGTAGATACGCCAATTATGAACAGTTCTTATTAAACTATAAGACCAAAAAAGCTGCCGGGCGACCGGCAGCTTTTTTTGAAATATAAGCGGGCATGCAAACTTTCATTACCCGCCAAAAGCATCGCGGAATGCCCAGCGCAGCTTGGCAACGTCGACCTCCCACAGCTCGGCGATTTCGCTTGCGACGTTCTGGTCCCACCAATCAGACAGAACTTTGCGGTTTTTCTCATTTTCAGCAATATAGAGCAGGTTCTGGATAACCTTTTTGTAATACAAGGTCTCGGCCTGATCCATTTTCTCTTTCGGCACCCATATCTTTAACCGTTTGACGGTTCGATATAGTTCATTGCTGCAGGCGCGGCGGATTTTTCGTGCGGAAGGCAGGCTGGAGGTATGCTTTTGGGTGGTAGTTGACTTCATCGTGAACCGACTCCTCTCTAACTCAAAATATGCGCCTGAGTTTGAGACGGTCACTTCTTCAAGAAGAACGTATTACCATTTGTTAATGGACTTCAATGCAGCCGGCCATCGGACAGCCATTGTTCATATCGGTAGAGATCCGGCATATAATGGGGTGGGAATGCCCGACTATAGGCGGGTGGATGCTTATCCGCTTCGTATGGTAGAATACAGTCAATTGCTATTATTTAGGATGGGGAAGGCGGTAGGAAATGGATTTAATAAAGGATATATTGCATGAGGTCCTTTTATGGATTGAAAGCTTGGGTTATTTCGGTATATTAATTGGATTACTTATAGAGGTTATACCAAGTGAAATTGTATTGGGCTATGGCGGATACCTGGTATCTGAGGGCAAAATATCCTATCTGGGCGCTGTAATATTCGGAGTGCTTGGTGCGATAGGCCAGAACTGGATTCTATATGCGTTCGGAAGATTTGGCGGCCGCCCGCTGGTAGAGAAATACGGAAAATACATAAAGATCAAGACGAAGCATGTAGACATAGCGGAGAGCTGGTTCAAGAAATATGGAGCGGGAATTGTTTTTACAGCCAGGTTCGTTCCCGTTATGCGGCAGGTTATTTCCATTCCGGCGGGGATGGCGAAGATGAATTTTACCCTGTTTACGCTCCTGACAGCATTGGCCTCCATTCCTTGGACGATATTATTTGTTCATTTGGGCAAAACATTAGGTGAGAACTGGGAAGATATCGATCAGAAGGCAGCGCAGTATGTACAGCCTGCTATTCTGATTGCTATAGCATTACTGATTATCTATGTGGTGTACAAGTTTATTCGCGCCAAGGGCAAATCCGTATAATAAATAAGATAAAGGAAGAGGGATGAACATGAGCAGAAGCGTTGCAGAGAAATTAAACAAAGGTATCAGTCCGCAGCAGTTTGTTGAAGGGATGACCAAGAACAAGGAAGCTTTCCAGGGCTGGTATGACAAGTTTGAATGGGCGGACAAGAATGACCGGGAATTTTTCGAATCGTTGAAGGGCCGTAATGATTTGCGTGTCTTTATTCTGATGGCTGACTGGTGCGGCGATGTAGTCCGTAATATTCCGGTTGTATTCCGTGCTCTTGAGACGGGCGAAGTTCCGGTGGAAGTGCTCATCATGGAGGAAAACCTCGATACAATGGATCAATTTCTCACAATGGGAGGACGTTCCGTTCCGGTTGTTATCTTGACTGATGCAGAAGGCCAGGTTATTCATGGCACTTGGGGACCAAGACCAACTTATGTGCAGGAGCCGATGGTGCTCTTCAAGAAGGAGAACCCGGATCGTGAAGCGGCGGATTATCAGGAGAAGCTTGCGGTGACACGTCAGGAAATCATGCGTCGTTATGGAGAAGGCATCGGATATCAGGCTCTTGTCGTGCAAGAACTGAGAGCTTTAATAGAATCGATTTAACGGATCAGATTGGAGTAATAGGAAATGCGTATTGAAACGTTTACGCTTGGCCCGCTGCAAACCAATGCTTATTTATTAACGGAAAAAGATGAGCAGACCGGCGAAGAACGCGGGATTGTGATTGATCCGGGCATGGGGCCAAAGCGGCTTTTGGACCGGATCGCCGGAGTGAAGATTGAAGCCATTCTACTCACTCATGCCCACTTTGATCATATGGGCGGAGTAGAGGATGTAAGAACAGCCGCTGGTTGTCCGGTATATATTCATGATCTTGAGGCAGACTGGCTGACTGATGCGCGCAAGAACGGCTCGCTGCGCTGGTCGGATGTTACGCCGCCGCTCACAACTGCTCCGGCGGAATATGCGCTCGATGAGGGTCAGACCCTGAACTTCATCGGCCATTCGTTTAAAGTGCTGCACACGCCGGGACATTCTCCGGGAAGCGTAAGCTTCCTATGCGGCAACGACATTTTCTCAGGGGATGTTTTATTTAAGCAATCTGTTGGGCGGACCGACCTTCCGGGCGGCCGGGAGCGGGATTTGTTTGACTCCATTCAGTTGAAGCTGTATAAGCTTCCGCCTGAAGTTAAGGTATATCCGGGTCATGGTCCCAAAACAACAATTGGCTTTGAAATGGCGAATAATCCTTATGTGAGATAAGTTTTCAAGAAACCGCTGGCTATGAATGGCCGGCGGTTTCTTGTTGCTTGCCAGGTTACTTCCGGAAATATGGAAAAGCAGATTCAAATCTGAGACAATACAGGTATGGATTTTTTGTTAAAAAGAAGGGACGGTGCAATTGTTGGCAGATATTAAGGTGAAGCAGGCAGAAGAGGAAGTTGGCAGCACAGGCAAACGGACAGCCGTACAGATTGCTGCTGAGAATGAACAGATTATTAAGGGCATGGCATCGCAGCTGTCGATTCCGATAACGAAAGTAAAAGCGGCTGTGGCTTTGCTGGATGAAGGAAATACGATTCCGTTTATCGCGCGCTACCGGAAAGAAATGACCGGCGAGCTGGATGAGAATGATCTCCGGGCGATTGAAGAACGGCTGCAATATATGCGTAATCTGGAAGAACGTAAACGTGAAGTGATTCGTCTTATCGATGAGCAAGGCAAGCTGACCGATGAGCTTCGCAGCTCCATTGTGGCGGCAGGCAAGCTGCAGGAAGTGGAGGATCTGTACCGTCCTTACCGGCAAAAGCGGAAGACGCGCGCCAGCGTAGCGAAGGAACGCGGGCTGGAGCCGCTGGCGTTATGGCTGTGGGCACAGCCGCGCCAGGGCGAGCCGCTTGCAGAAGCGGCTAAATACATAAGCGAGGACAAAGGTGTAGCTTCAGCAGAGGATGCTGTTCAAGGCGCTATGGACATCCTGGCCGAAAATATTGCGGATGATGCGGCAATTCGCTCCTGGGTGCGGAAGCATACCTTTGATCAGGCGCTGCTTCACACCGAGGCGAAAAATGCCGATGCCGAATCCGTCTATGAGATGTATTACAGCTACCAGGAGCCGGTCCGCAAGCTGCCGCCGCATCGCGTGCTTGCTATTAACCGCGGGGAGCGGGAGGATGTGCTGCGCGTAACATTCGAGCTTTCTACAGAACGGATTCATGAATTTATCCAGCGCAAGGTACTTCGGCAGCAGACAGCTCCTGCTGTACGGGATGTATTAATTGCAGTCATTGAGGATGCTTATAAACGGCTGATTGCCCCGTCCATTGAACGGGAAGTACGCGGCGAGCTGACGGAGAAAGCAGAGGAGCATGCGATCTCGATCTTCTCGGAAAATCTGCGCAACCTGCTGCTCCAGCCGCCGGTGCGCGGCAATGTTGTGTTGGGAGTCGACCCGGCATATCGGACAGGCTGCAAGCTTGCGGTGATTGATGATACCGGCAAGCTGATGGAAGTAGCCGTTACCTATCCGACCCCTCCCAACAATAAAGTTGCCGAAGCCGAACGAGTCATCAACGGGCTGATTGACCGGTACGGTGTTTCCCTTATCGTCATCGGCAACGGGACCGCCTCCCGCGAAACGGAGCAGTTTATTGCCGGATTGATCGGCAAGCGGAAAGCAGCCGGACAAACGGAGCAGAAATATATTATCGTCAGCGAGGCCGGGGCTAGTGTCTATTCAGCATCCAAGCTGGCGGCAGAAGAGTTCCCTGATCTGGATGTTGCGGAGCGGAGCGCTGTCTCGATTGCACGGCGTCTGCAGGATCCGCTGGCAGAGCTCGTCAAGATTGAGCCCAAAGCGATTGGCGTCGGTCAATACCAGCATGATGTCAGTCAGAAGCGACTGGATGAAAGCCTTGGCGGCGTTGTAGAATCCGCCGTTAACCATGTTGGCGTAGACGTAAATACCGCTTCTGCGTCGCTGCTTTCTTATGTGGCGGGGATTAATGCGACGATTGCCAAAAACATCGTCAAATACCGGGAGGAGAACGGCCGGTTCGCGAAACGCGGCCAGCTGCAGAAGGTGCCGAGGCTTGGCGCCAAATCTTACGAGCAGTGTATCGGCTTCTTGCGGATTCCGGAAGCAGCGAACCCGTTGGACCGTACACCAATTCACCCGGAATCTTACGATGTCGTCGATAAATTATTTGGCCAGCTGGGCCTCAAACAGAGCCAGCTTGGCACCGATGAGCTGAAAGAAAAGCTTTCGGCTGTTGATCCATCTATTCTTGCTGCTTCACTGGGTGTAGGAATTCCTACGCTAAAGGATATTATTGACAGCTTGCTTCGTCCGGGGCGTGATCCGCGCGAGGAGCTGCCGCCGCCGATTTTCCATACCGATGTCCTGAATATTGAAGATCTGACACCGGGAATGGAGCTGCAGGGTACGGTACGGAATGTTATTGATTTTGGCGCTTTTATCGATATCGGCATAAAGAATGACGGCCTTGTCCATATTTCGCAGCTGAGCGACAAATTTGTGAAGCATCCGATGGATGTCGTATCGGTGGGCGATAATGTCACGGTATGGGTGCTTGGCGTTGATCTGAAGAAAGGCAGGGTGTCCCTTACAATGCGCAAGCAGGCATAATTTCGGGCTTGCTGGCTCGTTATCATGGACCTATAATACAGATGTGCCTCTAAGATCCTACTTAAGGAAGGAGAGGATGAACATCATTACTCAACCTGATAACCAAGCGGATAAAGAACGATGCAGCAGCGCTCCTAACCACAAATGGTTTGGATTGTCCCTGCAGGCGCTTGTCGTGTTGTCCCGCAAGCCTAATGCTTGTACCAGCGCGGAGCTGGCAGCTCATATGAAGTCGGAAGCAACAATGCTGCGCCGTGTACTCGCCAAGCTCGCCCGCGAGCAGCTGCTTGAGACACGGGAGGGCCGCGACGGAGGCTATCGTTTGAAGCGTGCGCCGGAGACGATTACGCTCGCAGATGTTTATTTGGCTTTGCGGGTAGGCGAGCCGTTATGCAGCGGAATGATTGATACAACAGGCATCCATGATTTTGGTCAGGAGATGCGGGTTGCTTTTATGGAAATTACAGATGAAGTGGAGCGGAGAACAATCGAGGTGCTTAGCCAGGTCACGATTGCTCAGCTTTCTGAACGTATTTGTACATTGAAACGCATGGATATGAATAAATAAAACGAGCGGCGGAAAAATAGTCACACTAACCCAGTTGACTTTCCGCCGTTACGATTTTATACTGTTATCAAAACTGTTACAGATGCGAGCGTACTTACAGCATAGAAGGCATGGAAGTTTATTTGTAACTGTGATTATTTACTCGCAGTTAGATCTGTGATTTATTTTGCACAGTATCAATTTTCTATATGCCTTTTTTTGATTTTAACTGAGCAATCTGGCACACAGATAATCTCATTTTGGAGGGAACCAACTATGGCTATCGAAACACAAGTAAAAGATTTTACTGAAGTATTAACATCCCGTCGCTCTGTTCGTCATTATGATCCATCTTTCAAAATCTCGAATGAAGAAATTAAAGAAATTTTGGAGCTGGCGACGAAAGCACCATCTTCGGCTAATACACAATCATGGCGTTTCCTGGTTATAACCGATCAAGCGCTGAAGGATCAATTGCTTCCAATTGCGAACAATCAGCAACAGGTTGTTGATGCATCCGCTGTAGTTGTTATTCTGGGTGACCTGGAGCTTTACAAAAAGATCGGCGAGATTAACGATGCAGCTGTTAAAGCCGGTTATATGGCAGAAGAGATTGCACAACGTTTTACGGAGAACTATACGAAGCTTTTAAATTCCCTTCCGAAAGAACGTGTAACTGAGCTCGTTGCTTTTGACGCGGGTCTGGTTGCTATGCAGATCATGCTGGCGGCTAAATCGAAAGGTTATGACACCGTGCCAATGGGCGGTTACGACCGTGATAAATTGAAAGCTTTCTTCGAAATTCCGGAGCGTTACCTGCCGCTTCTTGTTCTGCCTATCGGCAAAGCAAAAGAAGAAGGCCGTCCGACTGTACGCCTCCCGCTTGAGGAGATTACGTTCTGGAACGGCGTGAAGTAATAGTATTGAATATAAAAAAACTCCCGCGGCTAATTGCCTGGCGGGAGTTTTTTCATTGGAATTAATGCAGTGTTATTTCGGGACGGCTGCCGTCTTCGTTGTTCGTTGTTTGCTTGCTCCGATAGAAATACCAGCATTCGTTCAGCAGCTTGATCTGCCTAAGGTCCTTCTTCTGGAAAGCACGCATCATTTGATTGCAGAGCCATTGCGGCATTCGTATCTACTCCTTCCGGCCATACCTGATGTACTAATACGATATGGAGAAGGGCGAATGTCCGTGCAGGTCCTACTTAGACTTCTTCTTCCTCGTACCACTGTTCAAGCTGGGCTTGCAGGGCACGNATCTCCGTAAGCAGCGCAATCAGCGGGTAAGCCGATTCCTTTACGGCCGCNAAATCACGTTCCAGTTCATTAATGTAGTCNAGGCCCGATACGATCCGGACAGAGCTGTCATGCAGCTCTACATTGTCGCATTCTGCGACAGCGTACGGCAGCTGAGGCACATGCTCAGCAGTCAGCTTGTCAATCTCTTTATGAAGGCGCAGATTAAGCGCGCTGAGCTGGTACGCATGGGATTCCGGCATCTCAACAAAGAAAATGTTGCTGCCGCCGTTCATAAGGACATAACGCATAGTAGGCATAGTGTAAATAAACTCCCCTCATTGGCGCAGGTTTCTATAATGATTGCTACTTGACAGTGTAGCGTATGATCGCTTTAAAATTCAAGTAGTGGAGGCGAATACTATGACGATAACCATGGATGATCAAACACTTCAGCGGTGGGTGGAGCGCGTATCGCTCGACAGCTTCGGCAGGCCGTTTCTGCATCAGGCGACCTTTAACCGCAGGCTTAAAGCTACCGGCGGACGTTATTTTACGAAATCGCATCATATTGAAATTAGTCCGCATCAGCTTGCGGCGTTTGGCGAAGAGGAAACCGAGAAAATTATTAAGCATGAGCTATGCCATTATCATCTCCATATTATGAAGAGAGGATATCAGCATCGGGACGAAGACTTCAAAAAACTGCTCGCTTATGTTGGCGGATCCCGTTACTGCAATTCACTTCCGGAGAGGGCTGCAAAGGCGCCAATGCCTTATAAATACAAGCTTGTTTGCCATAGCTGCGGCATGGAATATCCGCGGAAAAGAAGGCTTGATCCAGCCCGTTATGCATGCGGAAAATGTCGCGGAAAACTTTTTTTAAAAAACGCTTGACCTTCTGAAATGGCCGTGATATATTATTACTTGTCGCCGCGGTAAACAAGCGGTTGAGACGAAAGAAAAAAAGCAAGTGATTGAAGTATTCCCTGATAGCTCAGTTGGTAGAGCACTCGACTGTTAATCGAGTTGTCACAGGTTCGAGTCCTGTTCGGGGAGCCATGGAGAGATACCCAAGTGGCTCAAGGGGACCCTCTGCTAAGGGGTTAGACTGCGTAAGTGGTGCGAGGGTTCGAATCCCTCTCTCTCCGCCATAATTTTCTTGGTGGACAAGTCGCTCGAGAGAGATGACAATAGGAACAACAAGTAAGTAAGGCCCGTTGGTCAAGGGGTTAAGACACCTCCCTTTCACGGAGGTAACAGGGGTTCGAATCCCCTACGGGTCACCATTTCCTCGATGAGTGAAGCAAGCTCTCAAGAGTGCGTTTTACAACATGAGAGCCATTAGCTCAGTTGGTAGAGCACCTGACTTTTAATCAGGGTGTCGAAGGTTCGAGTCCTTCATGGCTCACCATTTACTTCCTCCCTCGGAGTAAGATGGTATGAAGGAAAAGATGATTTAAATGTGCGGTAGTGGTGGAATGGCAGACACGCTATCTTGAGGGGGTAGTGGGCGTACGCCCGTGGAGGTTCGAGTCCTCTCTACCGCACCATAACTTAAAAGTTTCAATCCCTTACGATGTAAGGGATTTTTTGTTTTGTATTTTAACGCGCCTCCGGTTACCAGCCGCAAATTCTAACGAAACGTCATATGCTTATTTGTTAAAAATAATCGTTTCGATAGCTCTAATGAAACGTCATAATGCTATTGGGCTATTTTCAGGCATAATAACGTCTTTAATCAATACATAACGTTACGAGGTTTCGTTAAAGCTCCTGAACCGCTAATTTTGGGCAAATAACGTTATGAGGATTCTTTAGCTGATTACTGCAGGACTCAGGTTGCCCATTTTGCTCGAATGCCAGTTATTCTTTCCGGATCAACGTCTGCTCTCTTTGACATATATATTTTGGACTTTGGAATAAGCATGGCTATAATAAAAAGAATACGGAATATATAGTGTACTGCTGTCAGGTGATAAGAATAGCTCGACAAGGAGTGGTAACGGCATGATCAAAGTGCTGGTTGTGGATGATGAAGTCAGCATCTCCAGCGCAATTGCCTATGCGCTGCAACGTGAGGGTTTTACGGTGGAGACGGCCGGGGATGGAATGGAGGCGCTCGAGAGAGTTGCGGCATTCAAGCCGGATGTTATGGTGCTGGATGTGATGATGCCCAAGATGAACGGTTATGAGGTGTGCCGCAAGCTCGAAGCGGGTAACAGACCGGCAATCATGCTGCTCACCGTTAAAAACGATATTGTAGATAAAGTGCTGGGGCTTGAGCTTGGAGCCGATGATTATATGACCAAGCCGTTTGATATTCGGGAAGTGGTTGCCAGGGTGAAAGCTCTCTATAGACGGCGTCAGATTGAATCGCCGGAACAGGACTCAGAGAAGGAAGGAAGACTCGAGCTTGGCGGAATAACGATTGAATTGCTGAGTCGTACGGTTAAGGTTGACGATCAAACATTGGATTTGACACCGAAGGAATTTGATTTGCTGGCGCTGCTGGCGAAGCATCCTGATCGGGTATATACCCGTGAGGCGCTGTTAGAGCAGGTGTGGGAGATGGACTTTGCAGGCGGAACCCGTACGGTAGATATTCATGTGCAACGGCTTCGCAAGAAGCTGGGTGATTGGCAGGGCTTGATTCAGACGGTTTACGGTATCGGCTATAAAAGCACAAGGACAAACGTATGACCCGATCAGCCGATTCTCGCCATAAGCTCAGGATCGGCCTGAAAGCGAAAATCACCTTTCTTCTCGCGATGCTGCTCGCTTTTGTTGTGGTGCTGCTTAGCTTGCTGGTGCTTGCGGGTATTCGTGAGGATCAACAGAGGCGGATGGAGCAAAGTTTTGCCCAACTGGCGAATTCGGCGAATCTTCGTGTACGTGAGGAGTATTTGACCGGCGAACGGGTGTCGCCGGATGAATTTATGGAACGTAATGGTCAAAGCCTCGCGGTAGATCTCGGGGGACAAAGCGGTATGGCGGTTACGCTATACAGTGCTGACGGAGAGTTTGCCGGGACGTCGCTGCCGGTTCAGCCGCTAACCGACGTCAAGGAGGCGCTTGCTCATACTGCTAAAGGGCAGGCAGCATATATTACGGTTGGCAATCAGGTTTTGTACCTGGCGCCGCTGTATAATGCCGATCAATTTCTTGGCAGCGTGCAGTTCCACGGATCGCTGCAAGAACAGAACATGTTCTACCGCCATATTCGCGACTTGTTTATCGGGACTGGTGCTGCTGTATTGGCAGTTGGCTTCCTGGTTGGCTATCTGTACGTATGGCGGCAAGTGTATATCCTTAGGAAGCTGAACCGGGCAGCCAAGGATATTGGAGAAGGCCGTTATCTGGACAAACCGCCCGTCCACCGGCGTGATGAGATCGGCGAACTGGCGGAAGGGATTTACGATATGAGCGGCAGCATTGCTTCCTATGTCAGTGAATTAAACGAAGAAAAGCAGAAGCTGCTAACCGCTATTCAGAGGCTGCAGGAGCTGGAGCAGCAGCAGAAGCAGTTCATCGGCAATATCAGCCATGAACTGAAAACCCCGTTAACCTCCATCCTTGCTTATTCAGATTTGCTTGGCATGTACAGTGATGATCCGGTTCTGCTGCAGAACGCCCGTACCCAGATCAGTAAGGAAGCGGAGCGGTTGTATGCGCTGATCGAGAAGGCTCTTCAGCTCTCGTCCATGGATATTTATGATTTTCAGACGAATGCCGCCAGGTTCGAGGTGAAGCCGCTGCTGGAGGAAGCAATAGGCCGGCTGCATATCAAGGCTGAAAAGCGGGATATTTCCCTTTCTTTCGAGTTGATCGATGATCAGGTATGGGCTGATCAGGACAACCTCATGCATATGGTAACGAATTTGCTTAGCAACGCAATCAAATATAATCGTCCCGGAGGGTGGGTGCGGCTATCGAACCGTTCGGAAATAGCGCCCGCTGGTGAACGCCTCGTTATCATCGAGGTCGCGGATAATGGCATCGGTATTCCGAAAGAGCTTCAGAGCCGAATTTTTGACCCGTTCTTTACGGTGAGTGATGACCGTTCGCGTGAAACCGGCGGTACCGGACTTGGCCTTGCTTTGGTCAGGAGCCTGGCCGAGAAGCAGCATGGCTCTGTCAAGCTGGCCGAGTCAGGACCTGAGGGCTCCAGATTTGTTATTACGCTGCCCGGAGATCCCATAGCATAGGTCTTGGGCATAGCATACGGCCGCAAGACCATTAACAAGCAGCCTGGACTTTATTTTATAAGGTTCCAGGTTGTTTGTTGTTGGGATAACCTATAATAAGCTTGTTACAACTTGGATACAATTCAGAGATGTTTTCGATATAAGGGCCCTCTATACTGAGAGAAACTGGGTTAAGTATAAAGTCAGGGAGGATAGCGATGAAGCAGATTATTAAATTAGGCACCGTGATATCGCTCGCAGCAGCACTTGCGGCATGTTCCTCTATTCAGAGTGGCGATCACGCTAATAATAGCAATAATTCGAATAAGCGCGGGCAGCTGACGGTCGTGAAAGGCTCCGAGCAGAAACCCAATCAGGATATTGTGGTGCAAAGCATTCACCGGTACGAGGGGGCGAGCATGGAGAAATGGCTGTCGGATAATCAGGTGCAGCTCATGTATACCAAGCTCGTCAAGGAGGCTACAGATACCGAAGAAGCTCAATACGAATATACGACCATGAAGATTGATTTGAGCAATAACGAGCAGAAACAGGCGGCGGAGCCGGTGAATAAAATGGAAACGGCCCTGAAGGAGCAGCCATCCCCGGATGGTAAATATGTTTTTATCCAGCAGTGGAAGGATAAATATACGGCACGTAACTTTATGAAAGAAGTCAGCAGCGGGGACATGACTGAAATCAAGGGCAGCAACTATTTGGAGATCGGGGGCTGGCTGAACGATACGACATATGTTCTTGCTGCAGGCTCGATGAACGGAATTGGCGATATCCGCCAGATTAAGGCGGACGGAACAACGACGCTGCTGAAGCTTGAAGATCCGGCTATGGCCGATCAGTTTTTTACGAATTTTGGAGTTGGCGAGGAGCGTATTTATTACACGGATAATAATCAGGTCTTGAAGCAATTTGTACCCGGTGACCCGAAGCCAACGGAGCTGGTCAAACATGCGATGACGTTTCAGGTATCACCCGATGGCAAACATCTTGCAGTCGAGATTCAGAAGCAAGCCGGGAAGACGGGGAGCGAGCTGCGTATATTTGATTCGAACGGAAGCGTCGAAGGGCTGTCTATAGCAAAAGGAGATTTGATTCCTTATATCGCATGGTCACCGGATTCCGCTAAGCTGGCAGCAGCATTGTATACCGAGAATCAGAGTGGGATGAACGGGGTATATATTTTTGACTCGACAACGGGCAAGGTTTCGCCGATTGGTCCCAGTTATTTTCCGCAATATCCGCTAAGCTGGAATCCGTCAGGTACACGGCTTGGTATAACGGTTGCAGATAAGAACGGTATGCCTTTAACTCATATTGTTGATTTCAAATAAGAAGAATCCGGATCGGTTGATCCGGTTTTTTTTGTGCCGGTTGCTCTGAATAAATGTTACATATCCGATACAAGCCCGATATGTTTTGGAGATATCGGCTTACTATACTTGGTTTATCAACAAGAACGAAACAATAAAGGAGAGGCCAACATGAGTTAACATCATGGATATCGAGCGAGGCAAAATGTTTACAGGTTCGTTACAAGCCGGAAATGGTTTAGAGATATCAACTTTATATACTGAAGTCAGTAAGGAGCTTCAAACAAGCGCAAACAGGTTATAAGAATTCAGAGAGATAAAAAGGTTAGAAACGGGAAAATACAAACAACAAACCTCATCTAAAGGAGACTATAACAATGAACAAAAACATTAAAAGAACAGTAGCAACAATGATGATCGCAGGAATGACCGTGTCGGGAGCCGCAGGTGTATATGCCGGAACGAATTTGCAAAAGATCAATGCGTTTCTGAACTACAGCATCGGCTTTAAAATTGATGGCAGCACCTATGTTCCTAAGGATGAGAATGGCAATAAGCTTGCCCCAATTACGTACCATGACACCACTTATTTGCCGGTTCGTGCTTTATCCAATGCCCTGAATACGCCAATTCAATATGACAGCAAGACAGATACGATCTACATTGGCACAAGCACAACAGATCAATGGGTATTAACGAACTACACGGCTGCTCAGCTGGATGATATCAAGAAAGCATTTGCCGGCTTTGACGGATTCGAGACGCCTTATGCGCCGCAGATGATGATCAAAGGCGATGCCTTGCAAAATGCGACGGCTACTGGGGATGGCGTGAACCTGCTCTTCAAGAATATGACGGTTAACGTATCGCCGCGTGATTACTCCTATGAGTATGAGGGTACAACCGTAACCTTGTCGAACGGTGCAAAAGCAAAATGGTATACGCCAAGCGACACAGCAATGCTGACTGTAAAAGTGGATGACCGTTATGTAACGGTGAGCTCCCCGAACGGAAAACTGAGCAAAGCTCAACTGGAAAAAGCCGCAGTAAGCGTAACAAAAGTGGGCGATTCGCAAACGGATTTGACAACCGTAACGTATACGGCTGCTCAAACGAAGGAAATCAAAGGGGAATTTGCGAAATTTGACGGGTTTACGGCCGCTTATGCTCCTACAAAAATGGCAAAAGACGATGCCTTTCAAAAAGTAGCGAGCGGAGATTCGGTGATCTTCTGGTTCAAGCATATGAATGTTCAAATCTCTCCGCGTGATTACTCGTTTGGTTATGACAGCACAAATGTAACACTGCCAAACGGCGTAAAAGCAAAATGGTTTACACCAAGCGATACAGCCATGCTGACTTTCCAAATCGACGACCGTTATGTGACAATCAGCTCGGCGGATAACGCCCTGACAAAGGCCCAAATCGAGCAAATTGCAACTGGCGTAGTTAAATTGAAATAAGGGTTCGTGAACTCTCCGTACAGCTTCTATAGCTGTGCGGAGAGTTTTTTTATATGGTTCCCAGGGATAAGCAGGTCTATAATGAAGAAGGAAGCTATTGGCTGCTTTGTATCATGGAATACCGGGAGGGCTTATTCGTGAAATTAGTCAACTTCAGAAAAAAGGAAGCTTCTGCTTCTTACCGTTTGGGAGTTTATACCGAGGAAGGCATTATCGATGCCGGCGATATAACCTTAAACGGTTTATTGCAAGGCGGAGAGGCAGAATTAAGAAAGCTCGGGCAGTACCTTGCGGAAGCGCAGGAAGAGCAGCGTTACATAAAGGAATCGGAAATTGCTTACGGACCTTGTGTGCCGGAGCCGGGGAAAATCATTTGTATCGGTCTGAATTACCGCAAACATGCGGAGGAGACAAATATGCCGCTGCCGGAATATCCAATCCTGTTCAGCAAATTCAACAATGCGCTTGCCGCACACGGTGAGGATGTACCTCTGCCCAAGTCTACGCATAAGGTTGATTATGAAGCAGAGCTTGCAATCGTCATTGGACGTACGGCGAAAAATGTACCGGCGGATGAAGCGCTTGATTATGTATTTGGCTATTGTGCTTCCAATGATCTGTCGGCCCGCGATCTGCAGACCCGGACAAGCCAGTGGCTGGCGGGCAAATCCTGCGATAAATTCGCTCCGGTAGGCCCATATCTCGTCTCCAAGGATGAGGTAGGAGATCCCAATGCTTTGCGGATCAGCTGCATCGTAAATGGAGAGGTCAGGCAGGACTCGAATACGTCGGATATGATTTTTAACTGCAAGGAGATTGTCAGCTATATTTCGCAATGCATGACATTATCGCCCGGAGACATTATTCTGACCGGCACGCCGGAGGGCGTCGTGATGGGGTATTCGCCGGAAAAGCAGGTTTATCTGCAAGCTGGGGATACCGTAACAATCGAAATTGAGAAGCTGGGTTCTCTTACGAACCGGATGGTTGCTGAAGTTTAATACGTTATAGTTAACAAGAAAGCCGTCTTTGGCCTGAATTCCAGGCTAAGACGGCTTTCCGCGCATCAGCCTGCTTAATTTCTCTTCGGTATCGCTGTCCGGTGCCGGCGTGTAGATGCTGCAGCGAAGATCCGATCCGCCTTGCAGCTGCAGAGACGTGAGATGGAAGAGCATTTTCCCCGCTTTGGCATGTCGGAATTCAAGGACCACCTCTGGTGCTGTGCGGACCTGGCTATGCTCCCACAGCTCCTGGAAATCCGGATGCAGCTCCTTCATTTCCTTCAAAAAACGATCATACCAATTATCCTCTACATATTGCCCGTAATAAGCCCGGAAGATGGACAGGAAACCGCTGGCGAATTGCTTCCAATTAACCGCAAGGCGGCGAAGCTCCTGTCTTGTAAATATAAGCTTGATCATATTTCGTTCCGATTCGGGAATCTGTGCAAAGTCGACAAAGACATGGGCGGCAGCTTCATTCCAGCCGACAATTTGACAGCGGCGGTCCGAAATGATGGAAGGACATTGCCGTAATTCCTGCAGGATTTTGCGTAATGGCGGGTTGACCGCATCGGATGAGTAGGTGGTCAGTTCCGCCGTCCCGGCTGCTCCCGGCTCCATTGCAAGACCGTATAAATAGTTGCGCTCATCATGGGTCAGGCGCAGGGCAGAAGCAATTGCATCAAGCACATTGGGCGAAGCTTGAATGTCCCGGCCTTGCTCCAGCCAGGTGTACCAGGTCGTACTGACCCCGGCAAGTGCCGCAACCTCTTCGCGTCTTAGTCCGGGTGTTCTTCTTCGGATACCGGGTGGAAAACCAACCTCTTCGGGAGTGAGTTTGGCCCGTTGATTTTTGAGAAAGCTGGAAAGCGCGGCGAGCCGCGTCTTGTTATTCATATTGAGCAGTACCTCCAAATGGGTGATCCTGTTACTCATTATACTAGGATAAACGACAACTTGTAATAGGATACTTCATGTGGCAACATGAATTAATATCAGGTACTAATTTTGAGGTGTAATCACCTTTTAGGAGTTGATCTCTATGGAACGTGTAGTTGTTACGGGTATGGGCGTTATTTCGCCGCTTGGACAATCGGTTGAAGAAATGTGGTCCCGGATGAAGCGGGGAGAGTCGGGTATATCCCGCATAGATGCTTTTGATACAGCAAGGCTGAAAACAAAAATTGCGGGAAGCGTTAAAGATTTTGATCCGGAAGCGTTGTTTGGCCGCAAAGAAGCAAGAAAGATGGACCGCTTTGTGCAATTCGCCGTTGCCGCCGCCGATCAGGCGATAACGGATTCCGGACTTAAGCTGGATGAGATGGACCGTGATCGCATCGGGGTCTATGTCGGCTCGGGGATTGGCGGATTAAGCACGCTGATGGAGCAGGATGAAATTTTACGCACCCGGGGACCCGAGCGCGTAAGTCCGATGCTGGTGCCTATGATGATCGCCAATATGGCGGCCGCTTCGATCAGTATCAGGTACCAATTAACCGGTCCTACGCTTGCGCCGGTGACGGCCTGCTCCATCGGAAATACCGCTATTGGCGAAGCGATGCGGCTTATCCGTCTCGGTATAGCGGATGTGGTTATTGCCGGCGGTGCAGAGGCAACGGTAAATGAACTGTCGCTTGCCAGCTTTGGCAACGCGCAGGCGTTGTCTTCCCGCAACGATGAGCCAACGAAGGCCAGCCGGCCTTTCGACCAGAGCCGTGACGGATTCGTAATGTCGGAGGGAGCGGGAATCGTTGTGCTTGAGTCTTTGACTCATGCGAAAAAACGGGAAGCCCAGATTTACGGCGAGGTGTTGGGCTACGGGGCAAGCTCGGATGCTTATCATATTGTTGCAACCCATCCGGAAGGAACCGGGGCGTACACCGCAATGAGGACAGCACTTGCCGATGCGGGTATCCGCCTGGATGAAGTGGATATCATAAGCGCGCATGCCACAAGCACGGGGCTTGGAGACCGCTCGGAAGGCCAAGCGATTTCCCGTTTATTTGGTACGGAGGAAAGCCGGATTGCGGTAACGGCGAACAAGTCGATGCTGGGCCATATGCTGGGAGCGGCAGGCGGCATTGAGGCGATTGCCCTTCTCCAGAGCCTGCGCGAAGGAATTGTGCCGCCAACCATCAACCTGGATCAGCTTGATCCGGAATGCGGACTAACCAATGTTAGGGCAACGGCCCAGTCTGCTCCGCTTCGCATCGGACTTTCCAACTCATTCGGCTTCGGCGGACATAATGCCGTTATCGTGCTCAGCCGGTTCGAGGACTGACGAATAGCCGTAACGGGCCAAGGATTTCTGGGCCGCTTCGCGCATCCGGAATTTCATATAAGGATGATCGGTTACGCGGACGCGCAGACCAAGAAAACGGAGCTTTGACAGCATGTATTCCGTCTCGTCGCCAAGAAAAGTCAGCTTGATCGTATACGTATCGGATAGTTCATCATATTGTACCTGCTTGTCAAAGCAGGAGAAGGCATACAAAATCCGGGATAACTCCTTGTTATAATCCGGAATAATCTCAATTGTGGCGTGCTGCATGCGCTTATCCAGTTGCCGGGCCAGTGTGGCAGCCGCCTGATTGAAAAACTCCTTGCTTACCGGCATTTCTTCCACGCTATGAATACTTCGGAGCCTGGCTGTCATCAGGGATCTCGTTCTCCGGTTATACCAGAGCAAATACCATTCGCGCTTTACCATCGAATATTCCAGCTTATAAGGTACACCGGCTTGGGTGGGAAGGAGAAAGCCGTCCTTTCTGGTATGTTGCAGCTGCATGCCCGACTTCTTCACAATCATCTGTCTGAGCGTTCTCAGCAGAGGGTGGTAGAGGGAAGGGGCGGTACTGCCCGCTTTTTCTACAATAATAGACCGCAGCGAATCATAACGTTCATCTGAACCGCCAAGACATTGCCGAAGCTTATCCAGCGTATCCGGCGATAGAGCAGCTGCCGCATCCGGATGCTCCAGCATCATCAGAAGCCAGCGGCGTTCCTGAGCGGTAACCGCAAGAGCGCCATACTCGTCAAGCTGTGCCATCATCCGGTAATTGAATATTTTTTCGAACAGGTTCATAGTATTCCGCGAGCTCCTTCCATTCTTTGATAAATTCCTGCCGCAATGACTCGGGCTCAAGCACTTCGCAGCTCGAGCCAAAGCTGCGCAGCCAAGGCTTGATCTCCTGCGTGCCGTTAACTGTAATCTCAAACAGGAATGAAGCTTCATCTTCCTCCATAATAACGCCCCATTGCCCCTGCAGTTGCACCCGGTCCTTTATAAAGTTTCTTTTTGCCCCTTCGGGATTAAAAAATCTGACCTTTACCGAGACAGGTCTGCCCATATCGACAAGCCAGCTGAACCTTGTGTTGCGCTCAAGCGCTGCCAGCTTTGCCGCATACTCGTCTTCCGCTACAAGTCGGCTTTCCTCAAGCTGCGTAATTCCTTCCATCCGAAAAACCGCGACTTGGGACCGGCCTGAGCTATAGCCAAGCAAATACCATCTCCCGTATTGATGATCGTAAGCGACCTTAAGGGGCAGCATTTCGGTCGGCCGGCCTTCGGATTCTTTGACGAACATGGGGTTTGTATTTTTGGAATGATAGCTCTGGTTCGATTTGGGCGTGAAGTAGTGGAAGCTCAGCTTACGCCTGGACTCAATCGCCTGCATGATCGTGTACAGATGCGCTTCGTCCAGAATACGCGAATGATAGTGGTATTTATATAAGAAAAGGTCGCTTGCACCGCTTGGCAGCTGCCGCCGCTTCATCGCTTTTTTCAAGCTGTCCCGCAGCAGATAACCCTGGACGGAAGGAACCTGCGTATTAGCCATCACATCCACAAAAGCATACAGATCCGATAACTCCTCGTCAGACAGCATACTTACGAAATCATTATGGACGGTATATTTCTGCGGTCTTCCACCTGGAAGCCGCCGGATAACGCCAGTCTGCTCCAAGTATTTGAGATCGGAGCGGATGGTCTTCTCATCCGGCAGTGCAAGCTCCTCCGGTATTCCATTGCAGCATAGATCAAGCAGCTCCAGCGATGTCAGCGCCTGATCCTGAAGAGCGGCGATCAGGAGAGACAGGCGGTAGCTCTCGGATTCCTTGAGCGATTTGGAGCGGAACAGGAATAACAGCAGCGGGTCTGCTGATTCATAGTAGCTTGTTCGCAGCATGTCCGCGATTTTTTGCTCATCTGGGGCCTGCTGCTGGACGGTTCCGGCAATGTCCTTCAGGCGACGAATGGTCTTGTCGAAGGTATGTACGGAGATGCCAAGCCGCTCGGCGAATTGCTGCCGGTTATAAGCGCCGCTTGTCAGCACCAGCATCCTCAGAAACTGGATTTCTTTATCAAAGCTTTCTTTTGCCACGGTTCGTAAGCCCCTTTCATTTGCGAAGAGGTAGTTAGCTCTATTGTAACTTGGGCGGGCAAAAGAGGATAGGTATCCATTTGTTCTATAGAAAGTTACTCTGCAGCGTACGTTGGATTGGATCAGGATCTGGTCCAGTTTACTTGAAGTGCCGCCGCGCCCCAACGTTGTACGAAATGCAGCATAATAGCGTGATCTAGCCCAGTAATCCAAAATATCCTGCACGGAATGCAGGTTATCAGAGAAAAATGAGCTCAAATCGACCCTTAGCGGCACAATATCATGCATTCTGTGCAATATAATGCGTCCATCATCCCCCAAATGGGCGAATATACTGTATTTCGTGCAACGTTACCTAAGTAACTTAACAGGACGGCCTCTGATGCTTTCGAAGTAACTTTTCAAAAGAAAAGAAACCCGCATTTCCTTTGAAAAATTTGTAATCGCCATACTTTTACCATGTTCCGGAATCGGGGCTTCGAAGATAATGAGGATGTGAAGCAACGGCCGGGCCGAACCGGGCAGGGATTTCGGTAGGATTCCCGCAGTGCCGGTACAGTCTCTGTACGCGGTATGCTGTCGGACTTGGTACGTACTTTACGCCAAAGCGGAGGTACAACTTTTCGAAGAAAAGTAGCTTCGGGAGCATTCGCTTTCGAATCCTCCATCGTCCTCACGGAGACGATCATGGTGGAGCTTAACTCGACTGCAAATCGAGTCCAATCCAATTATTATTCATGTTGCTTTGGGAAAATGCTCAGCAGGCTTATACAGCTGCACCTTGCACCGCAGCTCTGCAGTCCGCGGATACCGGACGGAAAGATGCCTGCACAAAAGGCTGCTGCCAAATGCACCGCAGACAGACTGGAAGCAAGAAAAGTCTGCTGCGCTGCCGGAGGAGCAGCCGGCTGGCAGGCGAATGCCGTTCTTAAGCGGGTCTCCGCCGCGGGTAGGGGAGCATTTTCGCCAAACAACGCCAAATCAGAAGGAGGTTATATATCCATGACCACATATATAAATAAAATTACGATTCAAAACGATCAACGCGGGCTGCTGTTTAAGGACGGAAGTTATGTAAGGCTGCTTGGTCCGGGCAAACACCGCTTTTCTTTTTTCTCGAAAATGACGGTAACGGTAATGGATGTGACAAAGCCGTTTGTGGTGCCGGGCAAGGAGCTTGCGTTGTTCCTGCATGATGACAGGCTGCTCAAGGAGCTTCAGCTCATTGACGTGACCGATGATGAATATGTGCTTCACTATGAGGATGGCAGATGCAGCAGCGTATTAAAAGCGGGTAAGCATGCTTACTGGAAATCAGCTATTACGCATACGTTTACCCGTATGAACACCCGAACACTCGAGTTGCCGGCTGCATTAAGCGCGGCTGAATTGATGAAGCTGAATGCACTGTACAGCACGCATGAAGTAGCGGGACATGAGAAGGGCTTTCTTTTCTATGATAATGTACTGCAGCGAGAGCTTGGTCCGGGTAAATACCGGTTCTGGCGTACGCCTGTTTCGGTAACGGTACAGACGGTGGATATGCGCCGCCAGCAGCTCGATCTGACCGGGCAGGAAATGATGACAGAGGATAAAGTGACGCTGCGCCTGAATTTTGTCAGCCAATATGTAATGAAGGATCCGCTTAAGGCGATGGAGATCAGAGGCTTGGAAGAGCAGTTGTATATCCAGCTGCAATTAATACTGCGGGAATATGTAGGGATGATGAAGCTGGATGAGCTGCTTCGGACAAAGCAGGAGATTGGTGCTTTTGTGCTGGAGCGACTGGCGGCCCGAAGCGGGGAGTATGGTGCCCAGTTCCTTAATGCGGGCGTGAAGGATATCATCCTGCCGGGCGAAGTAAAGGACATTATGAATACCGTACTTCTGGCGGAGAAAAAGGCACAAGCTAATCTTATTACCCGCCGGGAGGAAACGGCATCCACAAGAAGCCTTCTCAACACGGCAAAGCTGATGGATGAGAATGCCACGCTGTATCGCCTGAAGGAGCTTGAGTTCCTGGAGAAAATTTGCGATAACGTCGGAAGCGTCTCGCTCACAGGCGGAGGCAATCTGGTTGAGCAGTTAAACCAGCTGCTTGGCAGCAAACGTTCGGATTAGGGGGAGCAGTTATGATAGATGAGCAATACCGCTTGAAAATAGAAGCCGAGCTTGCGCGTATGGAAGCGGAAGAAAATATCCGTATCCTGTATGCCTGCGAGTCCGGCTCCCGGGCTTGGGGGTTTCCGTCGAAGGACAGCGACTATGATGTCCGCTTCCTGTATGTACGGCCGGTAGAGTGGTACTTATCGATCCGGGAGCGCCGGGATGTAATCGAACGTCCTATCAGTGAGATGCTGGATATAAACGGCTGGGATTTACGGAAAGCTTTGGGGTTGTTCAGTAAGTCAAACCCTCCGCTTCTGGAATGGCTGCAATCGCCGATTCGGTACAGCGAGCGGTATTGTGCAGCTGAGCATATCCGTACTTTTTCCGCCGCAACCTTTTCGCCCAAGTCTTGTATGTTTCATTATCTCCATATGGCAAAGGGCAATTACCGGGAATATTTGCAGGGCGATACGGTTCGGGTGAAAAAATATTTCTATGTGCTTCGTCCGCTGCTGGCCTGCAGCTGGATTGAGAAGTATAATGCGATGCCGCCTATATTATTCGAAGAACTGGTGAAGGAATTGATTCCTCGAGGCAGCGGGCTGTACGACCATATTCAGCATCTTCTCATCAGAAAACGTGCGGGGGAAGAGCTGAGTTTAGAGCCGCGTATCCCGCAGCTTAATGATTATTTAGAAGAACGGATTGCTTATTTTGAACAAGCAGCTAAAAAAATGGATACAGCAGAGGGCTTGGCCGATGAACAGCTGGATAAGCTGTTTCGGAATGCCCTGCTGGAGGCATGGGGAAAAGTAAGTGTATAATAGCGGTAGAAGAGGAGGGGGACCGGATGCCGAGAGAAATTCGGGTCAGCGAGCTCGCTGCGCTTAAGGAAATTGCAGAGAAGCTTAACACAACCAATGATATGGATCAGATGCTGAACGACGTGCTGGCAAAGCTGCTTGAAGTGACCGATTTTACGACAGGCTGGATATTCCTGATTGATGATGATGTACCGGGCAATGTTTGCGCGGCTCATCATAATCTGCCTCCTGCCTTAACTGCCGGCAACTATGCGCTTATGTGCGGGGAGGATTGCTGGTGTGTGGAGCGCTATCGCCAGCGTAAGCTTACCCACGCTGTTAATATTATTGAATGCAAACGGATTACTTATGCCGTAAGCCATCAGTTGGGCAGTACAGAGGGAATTACTCATCATGCTACGGTGCCGCTTAAAGCAGGCAAGGATCGGTTCGGGCTATTGAATGTGGCACAGGCAGGCAAGGAGCAGTTCAGCGAGGAAGAGCTTGCGCTGCTGCAGGCTGTCGCTCTCCAGATCGGAACGACCATTAATCGAATTCGGTTGTATCAGACCCAGGAACGGAATGCGATGCTGTATGCAAAGCTCGGGGACGTGATCCAGCGGATTAACGGGGTGCAGGATATCAATCAGCTGCCGATCAAGGCCGTGCAATATATCGGAGACGCCTTCGGCTGGCCGAATGTCTCCTTATTTATGTATGACGGACAGCAGCTGTCGCTCCGGGCATTGTATTCGAACGAGAAACTAACCAAAGAGTGGCAGACGCTTGCGGTAGAAGCAGCCGGTCCGATAGGGACAGCGCTCCGGGAAAATCGTATTGTTGTTGAATCATCCTGCACCGAAGGCCATGCGTTGGACCTGGTGGGCATTCCGCCGTATCGATCGGCAGCTGCCATTCCGCTGCGGGTCCGCAACCGTACGATTGGCGTAATGTTTATCAGCAGTCCGGATCAGCGGCAATTCGATGAGCTGAATGAGGATTTTATGTATTCGCTTGGGGATCATTTTACGTTAGGTGTGGAAAATCTGCGTATTTATGAGCATCGGAGTGAGCTGACGCGGATGGAGGAACGGAACAGGATGGCACGGGATTTGCATGATTCCGTTGTTCAGAAGGTATTTTCTTTATCTTTCCTGGCAAAAGGGGCGGAGAATGTGCTGGCCGGGCGTGATCCTGTCGTGCAGCGGTCGCTTCATGAAATTCAGCAGCTGTCGCAGGAGGCGCTTAAGGAGATGCGCACGCTGATCTGGCAGCTGCATCCGGCAGGCCTTGAGAATGGATTGCTCCCGGGGCTTAAGCAATACGGACAAGGGCTTAATCTGACGATTTACGAGCGGACGGATGGTGTGAAGGAGCTGCCGCGCGCGATTGAAGAAGCATTCTGGAGGATCGGGCAGGAGGCTTTAAATAATGTGAGGAAGCATTCGGGAACGGAGACTGCTTATATCCGGCTCATTAAGCAACAGGATGGAGCAGCGGTGCTGGAGGTCAAGGACGAAGGAGCGGGCTTCCAGGCAGACCGGAAAAAAGGCCGTCAGACGCTGGGCATGCGGTCGATGCGGGAGCGGGCAGAGGCGCTGGGCGGATCGCTTTCGATTACAAGCGGACGGGGAAAGCCGACGATCGTCAGAGCGATTATTCCGCTTGAATCGGTTCAGTCACATTGTGCGGAAGAGAAGGGAAGCAGCGGTGATTACTTATTATGAAAATCAAAATTTTGCTTGCAGATGATCATCAAATCGTATTAAAAGGAATCTCATTCTTTCTCTCGATGCAGCCGGATTTTGAATTGGTTGGTGAAGCGCATAACGGGCAAGAGGCGGTGGATAAGGCGGGTGAGCTACAGCCGGATATCGTTTTAATGGATTTGAATATGCCGATTATGGATGGCATTGAGGCGAGCGCGTTGATCAAGGAGCAGCATCCGCATATCAAGGTGCTGGTGCTGACCAGCTTCTCCGATCAGAGTCATATTGTACCTGCCCTGCAAACCGGTGCAATTGGTTATATGCTGAAGGATGTGGAGCCGGATCAGCTTGCCGAAGCGATTAGAAGCGCTTATATGGGGAATATCCAGCTTCATCCGGATATATCACGGGCGCTGCTCAGCCGAACGGAGCCGGAGCCTAGGCCAGGGTCGGTCAGATCGTATTCGAATAAGGAGAAGGAGCTTGATTCTTTGACGCCAAGAGAGCTTGAAGTGCTGGAGCTTTTGACGAAAGGATTAAGCAATAAAGATATTGCCCAGACACTTATCGTTGCGGAGAAAACCGTGAAGACGCATGTGAGCAGCATACTTAGCAAGCTGGATCTGACTGACCGAACGCAAGCTGCGTTATTTGCGGCACCATTGTTTCAGAATAAGGGGCAGATGGTCTGAGGTTGGTCTCAGCCTAAAGTCGTAAGACCAGTCCCGCTCGATTTTTCCGCCTATTTGCCGATGTTGGCGGGGGAGAATCTCTATAATATAAAGGTAGTTACAAAAAGTTAACTACACATTATTTTATGGAGGGAATTAAAAAGATGAGTACTGTACTGTTCGTTAAAGCAAATGACCGTGGAGAGCAAGCTGTCAGCGTGAAGCTGTATGACGCTTTCCTTGCTAGCTATAAAGCAACTCACCCGCAAGATACTGTAATTGAGCTGGATCTGTTCAAAGAGGAGCTTCCTTACCTGAATGCCAACCTGATCAACGGCGGCTTCAAAGCGGCTCAAGGCCTGGAGCTGACTCCTGAAGAGCAAACAGCGGTAAACGTTGCAGACAAATACCTGGATCAATTTATTGCGGCGGATAAAGTTGTATTTGGCTTCCCGCTTTGGAACTTCACTGTTCCAGCTGTACTGCACACTTACATTGACTACCTGAACCGTGCAGGCAAAACATTCAAATACACAGCTAATGGCCCGGTTGGTCTTCAAGGCGACAAAAAAGTTGCTTTGCTGAACGCTCGCGGCGGTGTATACTCGGAAGGTCCAGCAGCTGCAGTTGAAATGTCCAGCAGCTTTGTCCGCAACGTAATGGGCTTCTTCGGCGTAACCAACTTCGAAACGGTTATCGTTGAAGGTCATAACCAATTTGCTGACAAAGCCGAAGCGCTTATTGCTGAAGGCGTAGCGAAAGCTGAGCAAGTAGCAGCTAGCTTCTAATCTTGTATTTACACTCATAGACTAGTAATAAAGTCCTGTGTTTTCCTCGCAAAAAAGGGGATAAATACAGGACTTTTGTCTTTTTATGCGACAATTTTTGACATTTATTCGTTATAGCAGTAAAATGAGAGAGTAGGGCTTTAGAATCATATGAATACAACTAGATGCTGGTGACGGAGAGTGTAGCGGATGAACAAAGAGTTTTTTGCGGAAATGAGAAAGATTAGCCACGAGGACGAGCTTAGATCAAAACTGCTGCTTCATGGCGTAAAACGAATTCTCGAGGAGAAGCAGGAGAAGAGGAAACGAGGCTTGTTTGGTTTCTTAAGAAGAAAAGTAAACAGCATATAAGCTTACTATGTCAAAAGGCTTTTCCAGACTCTTGAGCAGTTCAAATACACCAGACCATTAGTTTTTCGAAAAAATTGGCAATCGGCAGAGAATGTTACATAGAACCGGCCTTTCTTGGACTTGAAGGAACAAGCCTTGTTTGCAATCCGGTTATGCAATCTGATGGAGTGCAGAATAACACTCATGTACAATTCGGATTTACTGGATAAGAACCCAAGGTCTCCAGGAAAGTGATAGGGTCTTGCCCCAGCCTCACCTGCTATGTGTATCACATAGCGGAGATGATTTTGCGGCAGGAAACTGTGGCGCTGTCTGTTTGCTTGACGATCAGATGGGTAATGAACGGCCTTTTTGATCAACGGGGTGGTGTTCGAGAACCGGGATATGCTTTCGGCGTACACTTCAGCCGCAGTCGCCACTCTCAGGCCGGGCATCTTAAGAAGCAGCCGTCAGTCTGTCTGAAGGAGAAGGCATTCGATCTCCTGCTCCAGCGTCACCATTTTGGCATCGATAAGGTATGCCGTTTCCAGTTATGCTGAATTGAAAGCTTGGAGATGCCCGCACCGCTAGTTTCAGCACTGCCTTGGGATGCAGTGACCTGTTACCTGGTCAAAAGCTGGAGGAAATTTGAGTGTGTGTTTGCCCAAGAGCATCCGGACTTCCTTCTGCTTCATCCGAAGGCAGTGTTATAGAGGCGGCGCTCTATTGCAAGGGTTTTCATGTACAGGTTTTAATAAGTCAGAAGGTTATGAAAATTCAGAGAACAGAAATGCGACGCAAGTGATTTCACCATTATGAAAATCAACAGTTACAAAAGCCATTTTGTATCATGTTATAAAATTACTAAATACCATTTTTGCAAGAAATTCCAGTATGCAAGATAATATTTAGGAGGACTTTGAGATGATAGATATACAGGATGCTAATAATCAATTTGGTTTAAGCCGACAATTTCTTCCCAGGAAAAGCAAGGAGAAAAAGCCTAAGTTAGCTGTTGTTAGCGGACTAATTATTTTGGTGGCTTTACTTTTATTAACAGGTTATTTCCTCAGTACTTTTTTAAATAAGAAGCATGAAATTGATTCTAATAGCCAGGCTGCATTAAGCCAGAGCGATGAAACCACGACCCAAAGTACGGATACAATGGAAACAGTCGCGAACGATGAATCCATTCAACTGCCAATCATGTATACGGTCAAAGAAGGCGATACTTTATTGGGGTTATCGCAGAAATTTTACAATTCCGTTGATTATGCGACTTTAATTACCGAATCCAATGGTATAAAAGATAACAACGTATTAAAGGTGGGGACACAATTGATTATTCCCCCAATCTCGGCTAAAATCCCAAGCACAGTGCAAAAGGAAACAAACATAACCAATCCATCCATTCAACTTCCAACGACTCATACGGTCAAAGAAGGAGAGACCTTACAGAAGATATCGCAAAAATATTATAATTCCGTTGATTATGTGACTTTAATTACGGAGTACAATAGTCTAAAAGATAACAACGTATTAAAAGCAGGCACAAAATTGGTTATTCCCCCGGCATCAACGAAAATTCCAAGCACAGTGCAAAAGGAAACGGACATAACCAATCCATCCATTCAACTTCCAACGACTCATACGGTCAAAGAAGGAGATACCTTACAGAAAATATCGCAAAAATATTACAATTCTGTTGATTATGTGGCTTTAATTACCGAATACAATAGTATAAAAGATAACAATGTATTAAAAGCAGGTACAAAATTGGTTATTCCCTCAACATCAACGAAAATTCCTAGCACAGTGAAAGAGGAAACCGATGCAGCCAATCAACCTGTTCAACTGCCAACGACTTATACAGTCAAAGAAGGAGATACCTTACAGGGGATATCCCAGAAATTCTATAATTCCGTTGATTATATAACTTTGATTACCGAATACAATAACATAAAAGATAACAACGTCTTAAAGGCAGGCACAAAATTAGAGCTTCCCGTAGCATCAACGAAAATTCCTAGCGCAGTGAAAGAGGAAACCGATGCAGCCAATCAAACTATTCAACTGCCAACGACTTATGCGGTCAAAGAAGGAGATACCTTACGGCGGATTTCGCAGAAATTCTACAATTCCGTTAATTATACGACTTTAATTGCAGAATATAATGGCATAAAAGACAATAACGTTTTAAAGGCAGGAATGCAATTGATGATTCCCTCCATCCCAACGGAGAATACTACAACAAAAGAGCAGTTGGACATGGACTGATTGATCGTAAAATCAACCGATATGAAATTTTGTCTACTGGGCTGACTTCCATCTCGGCAGCTCGGTTGATTGTCCCGCAATTATTAAACGATAAATAATGGCAGCCTGGGTGTTGAGCCTGGGCTGCCATTATTAGGTTATGAAGCAAATAGCAGCTCTGCGGATAAACAAGACCCTGCATGGTCCAAAGCTATCGTAAAGCTGGGGCAAAACCGCCAGATTTATGCAGTTAAAGTCCTTTAGAGACTCTAACATACTTAAGAAGGAGAAATCTCGAAGGTTTCTTGAGGCTGAGGAGCGTGAGCGACCGCCTTTGTTTTTGAAACTCGACACCTAGAGTTAAATTCAGGAGATTCAAAAACAACAGCGGCCGAAGCCCAAGCTTTCTCGCAGTGCGACCTTGAAAAAAGACAAGCCGCTATGGAATTAGGCGGCTTATTATATTCCATTTTTAAGAACCGGGCGAGAGCGCGGAGAGAGAGCTTGAGGGTGAGGAGCGTGAGCGACCGCCTTTGTTTTTGAAACTCGACACCTAGAGTTAAATTCAGGAGATTCAAAAACAACAGCGGCCGAAGCCCAAGCTTTCTCGCAGTGCGCCATTTCGGTTGAACCACAGTTAAGCCACAGGCAAACCACAGTTTATCCTCAATCAAAAGCACAAGAGAAGCACAGCATCTCTCCGTGCCACCACCGGGTTCGCCCCTTTAGGACAACCACAGTTAAATGAAAGCCGTTATTGGCTCATTAGAATCAAGCGCTTTCACAATGCCGCGTGCTAGAATGGAGAAAGAGATTCCTTATTTCATCAAGCATGGAGAGGGTGTAATAATGGTACGTATTGGTATCGTTGGATTAGGAAACATGGGAACGGGGCATGCCCGTTATTTGATTACAGGCGGCGTAAAAGGCGCGGAATTGACAGCAGTATCCGATGTTCGTCCGGAGCGTTTGGCAGAGGTAAAAGCGGAGTGGGGCGAGCATATTCAAGGCTTTTTGAGCCCGCAGGAGATGTTCGAATCCGGTACGGTTGACGGCGTAATTATCTGTACGCCGCATTATGATCATCCGGAGCAGGCAGCCGCAGCTTTAAACGCGGGACTGCATGTATTGATTGAAAAACCAGCAGGCGTCTACACTCGCTCGGTACGCGAGATGAACGAAGCTGCTGCGAAGAGCGATAAAGTATTCGGCATCATGTACAACCAGCGCACGAATCCGCTGTACGCAAAGCTGAGAGAGCTGATTGCTTCCGGCGAGCTGGGAGAGATTCGCCGCACGAACTGGATTATTACGGACTGGTACCGTTCGCAAAGCTACTATAACTCCGGCGGCTGGCGTGCAACTTGGGCTGGCGAAGGCGGCGGCGTTCTGATTAACCAGGATCCGCATCAGCTGGATCTGTGGCAGTGGACGACAGGGCTTATGCCAAAACGCGTCCGCGCATTTTGCCAATTCGGCAAACACCGTGATATTGAAGTCGAAAATGATGTTACGGCTTATGTTGAATACGAGAACGGTGCTACGGGCGTATTTGTAACCTCGACGTTTGAATCGCCGGGTACGAACCGTTTTGAAATTTCGGGCGACCGCGGCAAAATCGTAATCGAGGACAACAAGCTGACCTTCCATCGTCTGCGCGTATTGGAATCCGAATTTAACGAGACTTACACAGGCGGCTTTGGCCAGCCGGAATGCTGGAAGTTCGAAATTCCAATCACCGGCAGCGGCGGCAGCCATCAGGAAATTACGCAAAACTGGGCGGATGCCATCAATAACGGAACTCCGCTTATTGCACCGGGCGAAGAAGGCATCAAGGGTCTTATGATCTCTAATGCCATGCTGCTGTCCACTTGGACAGACAACTGGGTAGATCTGCCGATTGACGAGGATCTGTTCTATGATAAGCTGCAAGAGCAAATCGCCAAATCGGATTCGAAGAAAAATGCGAACGAATACAAAACGCTGGATGTTTCCGGCACGCATTAATCAGGAGGCCTAACGATGTCAAAAGCAAACGGAATGAATTACGCGCCGCAAGGAAAACCGCGTCCGGTCGTAGAACAAGGCGAGTTTATCTTTGCCGCGATGTCGCTGGATCATGGACATATATATGGAATGTGCAACGGCCTCCGCGAAGCGGGCGGCACTTTGAAATGGGTGTACGATCCGGACCCGACCAAGGTAGAAGTATTCTGCCGCGCATATCCGGAAGTGCAAATTGCCCTTTCCCAGGAGCAAATCCTGCAGGATCCGGAAGTACAGCTGGTTGCCGCAGCAGCCGTAACGAATGAGCGCGGACCGGTTGGCGTAAAGGTTATGCAGCATGGCAAACATTATTTTACCGACAAAGCTCCGTTCACAACGCTGGATCAATTGGCCGATGCCAAGAAGACCGTTTCCGAGACGGGCAAAAAATATTCGGTTTATTACAGCGAGCGCCTTCACGTAGAAAGCGCGGAATTTGCAGGGCAGCTTATTAAAGACGGCGCAATTGGCCGCGTTCTGCAGGTAATCGGCTTAGGGCCGCATCGCCTGAATGTGCATATGCGTCCGGAGTGGTTTTTCCAAAAGGAAAAATACGGCGGCATCCTGTGCGATATCGGCAGCCATCAGATTGAACAGTTCCTGTACTATTCAGGTGCGAAGGACGCAAAGGTGCAGAGCAGCAAGGTTGCTAACTATAATAACAAGCAGTATCCGGAACTTGAAGATTATGGGGATGCTACTCTTATCGGCGATAACGGGGCGACCAACTACTTCCGCGTGGACTGGTTCACGCCTGACGGCCTGTCTACATGGGGAGACGGCAGAACGATGATCCTTGGCACAAACGGATACATCGAGCTCCGCAAATACGTGGATATCGCTAGAAGCAATACGGGCGATCATCTGTTCCTCGTGAACGGCGAAGGCGAGCATAAAATCGAAGTGAAGGATCAAGTAGGTTTCCCTTACTTTGGCGCACTTATCCTTGATATCTTGAACGGCACGGATCTTGCGATGCCGCAGGAGCATACCTTTAAGGCGGCTGAGCTGTGCCTCGAAGCGCAGAGACAAGCTGTCAAGGTCGAATAGCATAACTAAAAGCGAAAGAGGGATTCTGATCATGAAACTGTCCATCTTTACAGTAGCAACACCAGAGCTTTCCCCGGAAGATTTAGTCAGCGTTGCGCGTGAAGCCGGCATCGACGGTATTGAATGGCGTTATAAGGAAGCACCTGAGAATGCGGCTGAGCAAAAGCCGTCCTTCTGGGGGAACAATCTGTGTACGCTGCTTCCTTCCGGCGGAGATGAAATGGCTGACCGGTTCCGCGAAGCTGCGGCTGCGCAAGGCTTAAGCTCGATTAGCGTAACGCCTTATTTGGCGGCAGGCGATTTGGAAGCAACGGAGGATGTACTCCGTAAAGCCAAGCGCGTAGGAGCACAATTTATCCGGCTTGGCGTTCCCGGCTATGACCGCTCCCGTCCTTTCGGAGAGCTGTTCGCATTGGCGCGTCAATATTTGAAGGATGCGGAAGGCTTATGCCGCCAATACGGCATTAAAGGTCTGGTTGAGACTCATCATCAGACGATCTCTCCAAGCGCATCGGCGGCTTATCGCTTAGTGGAGGGACTTGATCCTTCCTTTATCGGCGTCTTGTTGGATCCGGGCAATATGGTGCATGAAGGCTTTGAGAACTACCGGATGGGGATGGAGATTCTTGGCCCTTACCTCGCCCATGTCCATGTGAAGAATGCTGGCTTTGCAACTGATGGTACTGCGGAAGATGGAAGCGTGAAGTGGAAATCGGAATGGAGCGGCATTAAGGAAGGCGTTGTGCCTTGGAAGCAGGTGATTGCCGACCTGAAAGCGGTAGGTTATGACGGTTATCTCGGCGTTGAGGATTTCAGCGGACAATTCCCTGAGACTGAGCAAATGTTGAAGCATTTTGTACAATACATGCGTGAGCTGCTGCAAGCCGAGGCTTAATATGCTGGATTTGCATTACTGGTCAGACCAGCCGATCGAGCCGTTTTTTCACTCCCATATGCATTACGAGGTTTATTACTTCCATGGCGGCAAATGCAACTATCTGATCGGCGACCAGATTTATGAGCTTGCTCCAGGCGATTTGATCATCATGTACGGAATGACGCTGCATTGCGCCAAGGCGGATTCGTCGGTTGAATACATCCGGTCCATCATCCACTTTGAACCAACGCTTTTGCAGCCATATCTCGAATTGCCGCATGCCCGGAATATCCTTCAGCCGTTTCAGCAACTGAACAACTACCGGCTGCGGCTTCGGGGAGAGGATAAAGCGGAGGTTGAGCGGATTCTGGCCAGAATGGACGAATACCAGAAACGCGGCGATGCGGTTGGCGACAACCGCTTCCGGCTTGCGTTTGTAGACCTGCTCTATATGATCCTTGATCATTGCGAGCAGCCGCTTCTTAACCGCAACAGGCAGGAATACAGCTCTGAGAAGGAAGCGACGGTGCAGCGCATTATTTCGGTGCTGGAGGAAAATTATACCGAGGACCTGAACATGGAGCTGCTGGAAGAGCGGCTGCATTTAAGCAAGTCCTATCTTTCCAAGCTGTTTAAAGAAGTGACCGGCGTCACGATCTTTCACTATATCTATACAAGAAGGATCAATGAGGCCAAAATCCTGTTCCTGATGCAGCCGGAGCTGTCGGTTACGGAGGTATGCTTCCGGCTTGGGTTCAAGCATCTGGCTCATTTCAGCAGATTGTTCAAGCAGTATGCCGGCATGCCGCCGGAGCAGTTCCGCAAGCGCGAGCAAGTACAGGTATGACAGGAAGGGCGGTATTCCTTGAAGAAGGAATATCAGTACAACGACATAATAATCCGATTTAGAACCTTGATGAATCAAGGTTCTTTTTCAAATTCTAAGCCATATTTATAAGTTTTTTCTTATAAATGTTGCAATCGCTATTCTTATTGCCTTTGCAGGATTAGTGATTTTCCCTGTTTATTTTGTCTCGATTTATTTATTTGGAGCAGCAAGAAAAAGGTTGCAACGTTAAGTTAACGGGAAACTATAGTTGAAACAACACGACAGCCGCTGATACATTATTGGCTGCTATTTTTGTTGATGTAAAAGGAGTTAAGTATAATAAAAACTCAAGCATAAAAACTCAAGCATAAAAACTCAAGCATCACTTGATAGTCAATTTAGTAAGTAATAGATACACTAATAGTATTCTGATGAAGAGGTGATGATTGTGTTTGATATGTCAAAAGTAGGGCGTAATATTGCTGATTTAAGGAAACGATCTGGTATGTCCCAAATGAGTCTGGCTGACAGACTAAGCATCAGTTACCAAGCAGTGAGTAATTGGGAAAGAGGAGAAACTATGCCTGATATTTCTAAACTTCCTCAATTAGCGCATATTTTTGATGTTAGCATCGATGAGATACTTGATGAAAGTATGGGAACACAATTGCTGAAAAATGTGCTGAATCACACAACCCAGAATTATTTAAATAATCAAGAGGTATCGCTCAAAGACATCTCTGAAATTGCACCGCTGCTTAGTCCAGAACAAGTTCAAGAGATAGTAGAGCAAGCAGAGGCCAATTTGAATATCGGTAATCTAATGTTTGTGGCTCCTTATGTCAGCGAGGAATTCATGAATCGGCTCGTTAAACAGGTTGTTGCGATAGAAAGCATCGGAGCAGCGGAAATGTTAGCGATTGCTCCCTATATAAGCAAGGATGTGCTAGATGAATGTGCATTGAAACTTTTTCAATTGGGAGGCAACGGTGTTGCTGAACTGGCAGCTATCGCCCAATACATGAGTCAGGAGGTAATTGACGTCTGCTCGCAAAAACTTTTTAGTGCGGGAAATGGTGGTGCAGCCGAACTGCTGGCGATATCAACATTTATGAGTAAACCTGCCGTTGACGCATGTGCTAAAAAAATTATTGAACGAGAAGGTAAAGGAGTAATTGTTTTTTTAACCTCGGTCATGAGCGAGAATGCAATCGACGAGTACGAAAAAAGAGTATTCTAGAAGGATAGTTTTATTAAAGTAACGGGAGACTTTAGTTGAGTAAACAACCTGGTAGAAGCTGCTGGCTGGTCGGCAGCTTCATTACGTTCACGGGCAGGATAGCTCCAGTATTCAGGTTCTGGCGTGAGGTATTACGAATTATTTCTAAAGTATAGACAAGGGTTAATTTATTGGTTATTGAATTATTAGTACGATCGTGCTAATTTTTTTCATAAGTACTGAATCCTGCCTATTTATTCGGATTGAGGCTGTCCGCTTCATTGCCTATAATGAAGCTACCACCCTTCGGGGAGTTAAGGGAGGCCGCGATGAACGAGACCGCATTTGACGAACCATTATTTGCAAGCTTGAAGCCGGGCTTAACCTCGTTCTGTTACCGAATGCTAGGCTCCATGGACGATGCGGACGATGCCGTTCAGGAGACGAGTATTCGGGTCTGGCAGAGCTGGAGCACGTTCAGACAGGATTCCTCGTTCAAAACTTGGGTCTATCGGATTGCCTCCAACCTATGTTTGGACAAGCTGAGACAATCCAAACGCCGGGTGCTTCCCGTTGACCTGTTCGACCCTGCGGTCACCATCGTCGAGCCGCGCGACACGCTGCCGGACTCTGCCTGGATCTGGCCGTCTCCCGACTTTGGGGGCAATCCGGAGGATCGGCTCGTCCGCAGAGATACCCTTCNACTGTGCTTCATCGCTCTCCTGCAGACCTTGCCTCCGCGGCAGCGNGCGGTACTNATTTTGAAGGATGTATTTGAATGGTCCTCCAAGCAGATCGCGGAAACGTTGGCGATGTCGNCGGCAGCGGTGAACAGCGCCTTGCAAAGAGCCCGAGAGACGATGGACCGGGCGCAGCTTCGCTCGGATGANCTCAGCAGCATGGACGTTCAACCGGAGCAGCAGCTGCTGTCCCGGTATGTGGAGGCCTTCGAGCAATTCGATATTGCTGCGCTCGTCGCGTTGTTCCACGAAGAAGGCTGCATGTCGATGCCGCCCTTCGAGATGTGGATCCGCGGCAAGGAAGATTTGTCCGCCTTCTATTCGCTTACTCGCTGGCATTGCGAAGGTTCGCGATTTGTGCCTATTACGGTGAATGGCGGTTATCCGGCGTTGGCCCAGTATATGCCAGGCAAAGAGGGCGCTGGCCTGGTACCCTGGGGCATCCATGTCATCGAAACCAAAGACAATCAAATCCTGCACGTTCAAAACTTCATTCATACGTCATTATTTCCGCGATTTGGGCTGCCTGAGCGAATAGAGCAATGAGCCGGATCACATCACGAAGTGGAATCAAGCGTCCGAGGACTGGCATGCGCCGAGAGCCGAAAACGATCTGCGGGTCGGCGGCAAGTTTCTGACGCGGATGGAAGCGAAGGATGGCAGCTTGGGCTTTGATTTTGGCGGCGTCTACGATGTCGTGAATCGGCATTAGGCGATCGGCTACATCATGGAAGACGGAAGAAGAGTGGATATTGCTTTCGCCGATCAAGGGAATGAGACGAAGGTCATTGAAATGTTCGATGCGGAAAGCTCCAATCCCGTCGAGTTCCAGGAAGAAGGCTGGCAAGCGATCAGGGACAATTTCAAAGCCTATAACGAACAAAACTAATCATCGCGAAGAAGACGCCGGGGAAGATGCCCGGCGTCTTTCTTTTTGAACCCTGGTACGAGCGTGCGCTCGTTTAGCCTTAATCTTGTGCCGCATCCATGTTCATGTAGTTAATGGCCCACAGATGGCCGTCCAAGTCCACGAAGCCCCAATGATACATGACCCCATGATCTTCAGGTTCAGCGTGTAATTTCCCGCCTAAGGAGACCGCGGTATTCACGATTTGATCGACCTTGTCCCGGCTCTCGAAGGCCAATGCGATCGTCATCTGCGCATACTTGCTCGTATCGACGGATTCCTTTTCCGTGAGCGTATTAAAAAATGCTTGATTGATCAGCATGACCTGCAAGTTGTCGCCGATTACGATGGCTGCCGAAGTCTCGTTATCGGGTAATTGCGGGTTGAGCTCGAATCCGAGTCCGGTGAAGAACGCTTTCGATTGTTCTACATTTTTTACAGGCAGGTTGAAGCTCGTGAATGCGGACGTTAATGCCATTTTCAAAACACCTCTTCATCAAATTAGTTTGTGTTCATTATGCCTTCGTTTATATAGACGACAGCCGATCCGGGAATTCATCGGTCTCATGGACTCGGAAACGTAAATTTTGAAAAATAACTTGGTATTGAGTTCGGATACCCGCTATTCCCGTAAGGTTGCTTAATCTTAATCCAATTCCCGCTATAGACAAGAAAGCTGCAAAAAAGCGCCCTCCTGCAGCAGAAGACGGCGCTTTTGTAAGCTTAGATAAACTGTCTTACATCGTTGTTACGGTTGAAACGGTATATGGCGATTAGTGTAAACACGGCAGCGAAGGCAACGAGAATGATCAAGTTGAGCCCGAGACTTCTGATCGCTTGACCGTCCTGCAGCTTCGTAACCGTGTCGAGAAGCCAGTGCTGCGGGAGGAAACTCGAGATTTTCTGAACGGTATCCGGCATAATCTCCGATGGGAAGAAGCAGCCGGAAAGAAGACAGGTTGGCGTAATGATTAGCGTCTGCAAGGCGCTGGCGCCTCTGCTGTTCTTTGCAAACGCAGTGAGCAGCAGGGCAAGGGCGATAGCGACAAGCGAGAAAAGAAGGAGTGCGCCTAGCATTTCTCCGAACGGCACGCCGGAGTCGATGCCGATGGCGTACTTTAGAACCAATAGAGTAACGACGATCTGCAGCGCTTGAATGATGAAGGTAACCAGCACGTTTCCTAGTACGAATCCCCGGGCTGAGAGCGGAGAGGACAGCAGACGGAGGAAGGTGCGATTTTCTCTCTCCTTAAGAATAAGGTTGCTCATGTTGACCGCGGAGAAGAGAAGGAACATCAGCAGGAAGCCGATCGATTGATACGTCATGTCCTTATACTTCGCTGTGTCTTTAAGCGACTC
>Ga0065721_10048690_pt1 | contig 147013 bp, 136 predicted proteins | sample Mesricmetagenome_FD_59108 | JGI IMG/M metagenome (GOLD analysis project Ga0065721, IMG submission 59108) | Mesophilic microbial community from rice straw/compost enrichment Sample: eDNA_1 v2 (version 2) | ecosystem: Engineered > Solid waste > Grass > Composting > Bioreactor | place: USA...
TTCAGGGTATCATCGCCTTCATGGAAACCCGCCTCACCAACGCCGCCATCGAAGCCGTCAACGGCCTGCTCCAGATGGCCAAACGCATCGCCCGCGGCTTCCGCGTTTTCCATTACTTCCGCCTCACCGCTTATCTCAAAACCAGTCGCCTCAAGCTCCACCTGCCTCACCCTCTACCCATTTGATTCGTCGAAGACCCCGAATGATGCCAAAGGCGAAACCGCAGCTGGGATTTTACCCTCCAATGGAGGCGACCGCAGCAACTTCATTGCCGTCAGGTTCGGATTGGAACTACGAAATCAAATACGACGGATATCGGATCCAAGCTCATAAGTTACGCGAGCAAATCACCCTTTTCTCGCGTCGTGGACATGACTTCACGAATCGCTTTCCAACGATCGTCGAGGGGCTGCGTGATCTCGCCGCTGACGGGTTGATTCTCGATGGGGAGGCGGTCGCCCTCGACGACACTGGCCGGCATGTTTTCCATCTCCTTCAGCGGACCGGTCAAAATAAAGCTCCGGTTCACTATTTCGCCTTCGATGTCCTCGCCACTGACGGGAGGGACATCACCGGTGAACGACTCAATGCTCGGCGAGAAAGACTGGAGAAGATCCTTATGGCGCCTCCGGACTACATCCACCTTTCTCCCATCCTGGCTGCGTCCCCGAATGTCCTCCTTGAAGCGGTGGCTAAGCACGGTTTCGAGGGAGTGATGGCAAAGCATGCTGATTCCGTTTATCAACCGGGTGAGCGGCCAGGAACATGGCTCAAGCACAAGGTGCAGCCCAGTGATGATTTCCTCGTCGGTGGATACATACCCGGCTCAACTGGCCTCGACGAGCTCCTAGTGGGGCGCCTCGTGAAAGGTGAACTCTTAATGGTCGGGTCCGTCCGTGCGGGCTTCGTTCCGAGATCACGCCGCCTCGTTCTCGACGCATTACGGCCTTACCGGCAGAGACGGACGCCATTCGTGAATCTGCCGCGAACGCGCAGGGGCCGTGCCGAGAAATTCCAAAGCGCTCAATGGGTCAAACCTGCGGTAGTGGTGGAGATTGCATTCAACAACCTCACTCACGAAGGACGTCTACGCCATTCTCGATTCCTCCGTCTCAGGGAGCAGCACGATATCAGCGTTACCCCATAGGCGTTACTGGATATCCCATTTCCTCGGTTGACCATCTTCCAATCGAGGCTCATCATTTCCTATGGCAGCCATGAAGAATCTCGCAAGGTCCGTTCGATTACACCTTCAACGACCGACGTCGTTTGAAAAGCTGACCCTCGACAAACGTGAAGCGGGCGTTTACCGCGAGATCAAGCCGGCTCCGGATACTCCCCCTGCCTCTGACACGATCGGCAGTTTCGTGGCCGGCTGGTTCAAGTCGGACTTCATCTCCGCAGCTCAGCGAATCCAGACTTTTTGGAGTTCTTCAATTAACGTGATGGGCCCCAATCTCCGCTTTGCCGCGGAAATGATGAACCCGGTCATCACCGCGATCGCTCAGGCACCGTCCACGATTTTCGGCAAGGCTCCGGACCCGATGTCGAAGATGGCGTCCATAATGAGCGAGGTCATCCTTGCCCGGCAGCCTTCTCAGGGCATTCACATGGGCCGCTAACGCCGTAGCGCTTCGGTCTTCGTATTCTCGTGTCGCAACGTGCGACAGTCACCCAAACCGCGTTCGAAGCGGCCGATGATTTCCTCAAGGGGTGGTTTCGGCTTCAAGCCAAGCTTCGTGGTCGCGTCGATCAACGAAGTTGCCTTTGAAGCATCCACCTCGAGGCAGTAATCGAGAGGATTCACGCGACCTCTCGACATGATCAGAAAGTCATTGGGGTCCTTGTGCTGAAAGGTGCCCTTCTTCGGAGTTGGACAAATCCAGATGTGGACTTTAGCGCCATGCTCCTGCAAGGCTCTCATCACCGCAAAATCAGCGTGCGGCTCCTTGTTCCAAAACCCGTTCCGAACATCCTTATCGAGGGCATACAGAACATTCCTCCCATCCAGCCGAAGCATCGGCATGATGTCGAAAAGACGACGGTAGGCATGGTTGTTGCCGGCACAGATCACTGAGTCATTCGGGCGCATCGTTCGCCATGCAAAGGAATCGGGTTCACCCTCCACGATCGCGAGCCAGGGCGTCCGCTGAATCGAGACATTGGTCGCGGAAAAGTCTGCAAGCGGAACACCTTCCGCAAAGGGATTCAGGTAGGTTTCACGACTTAACGGCGCTTCGTCGAGAGACCGTTCAAGCAGGCGAGTCTTAATGAGACGAACGGAATGATAGCGCGTGGGGAAGAAACCCTTATACGCAAACATGAGCTCAACATCGTCTTTGTAGTCGAAGCTCGGGCGGGCAGCGAGAATCCCTCCTGCAACGGCGTCCTTTGCAACATCGGGGGACCAATGACGTTTGTCGCAGACCTTTGCGAGGGCAGCTTCATCAGTCTTATCGAACCAGGAACACGCACGCAGAAAGCGAGTGTATGTTTGCTTCGTCGCCGTGGTGACAGGGCGGACAGCTCCATCACGGGCGATGAAGCCATTTGTGGGAAGGCCCTCGGAACGCTTCCATTCAAGCCAACCCAACTCAAGTGGCTCTCCCTTCTCGAGGGCACTGCAAATCCGCGTGACGCGACCTTCAGTCCAAAATTGCTCCGCCGCCCCTTCGGGCCCGACCGCGAGCAGATATTGGCTGAGACGGCCGCTAAAACCGCACGCCCCATAGCACCGAACATACCCGCCCCCCGGTAGCTTCTTTCCATCCCGCTCTACCTGGTATTTGTCCGATGGCCGAACTGATAGGCTTTCAGTGTTGCCTGTCGCTTTGTGGGCGTGATCGCGTGACGCGCAATGTGCGTTCGTGCCGGTGGATGATGGAGTCGAAAGCCCATTCTCCTCTTCAGAGATTGCTCGAAGTAGCCTTACGGCCTCGTGAACCGCAAGACGATCAAGCCGCCTCATGTGGGAAGGGGCATCGGCCTGAGTGTTCTCCATTTTAGAAGGTCTGCGCCGATAGCCGGTCATCGTCAACCGAGCAGGGCGAGCATCATGTTCAAATCCGTCTCCGTAGCCGCCTTTGCGTTCTTTTTGAGGCCGAAGAAGTAACCAAGGATCTCGCGCTTTGTGGCGTCGATATCCATGCCCATGCTGTGAGCGACGAGTCGCTGCACCTCTTCAACAACGCGGTCACAGACATCGTTCAGCCATCGATACGCTGTTTGAAGCGGTATCCCCAGAAACGACGCGGCCTCGCTCACGCTCTTGGCGCCGGTCATCGACAGCAGATAAAGCGGCGCTGCCTGCGACTCAGAGAGCACCTTAGTTTCTGCGACGTTGATGATCTCGAACAGATTCGAGGGATCAACCTCGCCAGTCGGACTCGATGGCGGTGCGGTGGTCATCCTGTCCGGGCAAGACGACTCCAGCACCTCCCGCATCGTGGAGCCATCACCGTCTCCGCGACCTGGTGCGGCTTGATCCAACGATAGCAGATGCCGCGTGTAGACGAGCCGTTTAAGGACCTTCGCCGCACGATTGAGCGGGTAGATGTGGAGAAAAGCTTCAAATCCACTGGAGCCGCCATCCCTTCCCGCGTTCGGATCGAATTTGTGAATGAAGACGGCAAGAGCCTCGACGATTATCTGTCGATAATCCTTCATATCCTCCTCGCTGAAACCGCGGCCGGTCCGATCAAAATTTGCACCGGCGGTGATGCGGTTAAGTTGCTCCAGCGTTTCGACATTGACAAAATGGTCGAAGCCGTTGGCGTGCTCACTCGAGCAGAAATCGGCCAGCGTCTCCCAATTAAATCCACTGGGCATTCGCTTGATCGCCCGCCCCATGCAAGCTTCCTTCGCACGCGCGATGAAGTCAGGGTCTTTCAGCAAATCAGCGGGATCGCAGTCGCGTCCGAATTCCATCGCAAGGTCGATCAGAAACGGCGGCCAGCGGAAAACGGCATCACTGGTGTAGAAACGCTGCCACAAATTTTGTCGGATCGCTTTCATTGGAGGCGAGATACCCCGCAAGGTAAATCGAGGGGTGCGTATTCAAATACTCGCGAAGGGCGTCGCCGAGTTTAACGCTCGAGTTGAGTGAAAGAAGGGAAATCGGAGCTCCGAGGACTCCGGCTGCACATAGCAGGCCTGGATCCTCACACGGGACAACCACGTCCATCAGCCATGGGCTGCACAGCAACGGATTGAAAAATCTCATGAGCGAACAGACAGGGTCAGGCCTGAGGAAGTAGCGGATCGCACGGGCCGAAGGGTTCACCGGGTCAAACGGCGGCGCGGGCCCGACAGTTAGGACAGGATGATCAAGAAAGACCGGAATACATTCCGCAGGAAACGACGAATCAGCGAGAGTTCGACGAACATCCGTGGCGCTCTGGTCACAGCTCAGCGCGCGCCCCACCAATGATAATCCTTCCGGCTCCGCCGACGACGATGGATCTTTGAAAGCCAGGACCGCATCACCCCACTTACCGTAGTTCCCCAACGGATGAGCATCAGCGGCTCTTGGGTTTAGGCTGGAAAAAAAATCCAGCGGGCACGGCAAGGGATAATCAGGAACAAATACGCCCGGATGTCTCAGGAAGCGGACATACTGCCCAAGCAAACGATCCGATGGATGCGGCATCTCTGCCGTGAAGAGAGCAAGTAGAAAGTCTTCAGGGGGCCTTGCCCCGCAAAGTAACAAGTCGATGAGGGTGGCGGTGGAGATCGGAACCTCAGAAACGGACTCAGCTATAGCTCGCGTCGCCTCGAACCGATAATCATCGCCGTTCGCACAACGGAATACACCAACCGCACTGACAAATCGATCGAGCGGCGATTTTGAATACAGACCTTTCGACCATGACTCGAGCACGGACGCGGGGGCGTTCCATGGGTCTTCCACGTTCCGCGCCGCGGTATTCCACGGAATGATCACCGTCTGGTTGAACGCCTCGTCCAGATCCATATCAAGGCGCGGGAACAAGCCGATATTCACCAAGGCTATTTCGCCCATAGGTGAGGGTGCGGTTCTTCACGCCTCGCATCAGCGACATCACTGATGCGGTCGTGCTTGGACAGTAGGCATACTCGGCGCGTCCGGTTGTATCCGCGCATCCCTCCTTTACTGGGGCATCGCCTTTCTCAAAGACCGACACGGTCGGGGCGAGTGATTTACTGCGGAGAAATTCGACTGCCGACTTCCGTTGTTCAGGAAGACATCGCACGAATACCCAATATCGGGACGCACCCGCTTCACCCATTAGCTCGGCGAGCATCACAGGGCGTTGGTAGTTTCGATCGATGATGAAAGTGCGCACCCATAACGCGTAGTCATCGATCGAAAGGCGGTCATACTCCTCCATGAGAGGGCAGCAAAACAGCTGCTCGCGATGCGTATCAAAGGGAGGTGCGAAAACGGCCGACAGGGCTATCTCATCGAACCCGGCCGCAACGGCAGCTTTTGCGGCGGCCACCGTGTTCGGCAGTTGGTTCATGGCAAAGCGAATGTCGCCGATCAAGCGCATTGGGCGAGGTGGGAGAATAGATTGCCGACATGCTCCTCGAGCTCGTCGGCAGCGGGCTTCGATAGAAGGTAAACCTGGTTCGCCTGGTCGATGATCCCGGTATCATCCTTGAAGGGAATGCCACCGAGTGTGAGGATCGCATCCGCAAATACAACCGACACAATCTGAGCGGCTGTATTGAGCGCCCAAAGATGCATGAGAGACGAAAAAAGCACATCCCCATCGACACGCGCCTGCATCCCAAGTGATCGGAGCTCCGCCATAATGATTTCCCATCCCGTCCACGCTGTCGCCCAATGATCACCGCTGGGAGTATCTGACTCTGCGATCGCGGCGGCCGTTGTTGAATAGACGTTTCGCAGACCGAAGTAAGAGCCGATAACGACGAAGTCCGCGGCAAACGCTCGGAGCATTTCTGCTTCCGATGGTCCAAACTCCATCGGAACAGCGGTGACCGCTTCAGCGGGCAGATCAAAGATGAAGCGCGTGCCATTCGGATGAACGGCTTCGGCGATCCAGTTGAACAAAGCGAGAGTGTCGGGTGCGGTGGTCATCTTGTTTGTGGCGCTGTGAGCGTAATGCGTTGCTGCATTTGCTCGACGAGGTCTCTGTGCGTTCCGCCGGTGATGTTATTGATACGATCGAGGAGGGCTCTCACCTCAGCTCCCGTCGTTTCAAAGCTGCGAGCAAAAGGCGATTCGGCAGTCTGGCGGGCGTGTTGCAGCGCTTGCTGTAGATTGTCGCGGGCTTCTTCAAGCCTTTGGACCGTGGTTTCGAGGGTTAAAACCTGTGCGTTAGCCGCTTCGAGGTCGGCCCTGACGTCAAGCAGGTCCTGAGCTTGCTTTTCGACCAATCCTTCGAGGTGCTGAAAAACGGCCAGCAGTGCATCATGAACTTCAGTCGGGATCTCGGAATACGCAATGCCTTCCGGCAAGGTGCCCGGCAGATAACGGCCGGAAGTAAGCCGAAAACCCTCAATGCCGATCTGTTTGAGGTCTTCAGCAAGTGGGCGCGATAGCGAACTGAGCTTTATGAGGCTCGCTTCGGTCCCGACAAGAATTCCATGCCGGAATGGGCCGATTGCAACGCGATCGAGAAACGCATCTCGCCTCTCATGATGCGTCTCACCCCGACGCATCCAGAAACAATCAAGGGTGAAGCCAACAAGCAGCGTCGTGAGAACGAAATTGATCAACCCCCCCCATTGCCCTTCAAGAAAAGCTGCCAGCATGGCGAGGCCGACGAGCGCGACGATCCAGATCTGATAGCTGATAACGCGGAGGGGCGTGCGCTCGACAAGCAACCGATGGGGCAGCCAGCTCAACCACCGATTGAACTTTCGTCCAGCCGGCAGAGGCACGATGTAGATCGCGCCGAGGTAGATGATGGCGAGCGCAATGGGCATAGTTACGGAGAGAGGTGCAGCCGTGCTGGCTCCGTCTTCGGTTGTTCGATTGTCACCTGCCGGCCTTGGTAGGTGACCCTCAGCTTCCCGCCGGTATAATTCAGAACAGCCGGCCCTAAAGGCGTTGATACCGAAAGCGTCTGTCCATCTGTGCCGCCCGGATAAATAAGAAGCTCGTTCGTCTTATCGGAGAAACCCACCTTTGGCGGCGCCGATGAAGTTCGCGTTGGAACGGGCGTCGGCGCAGGCGTTGGTGTCGGTGTCACTACCGGTGCGGGCTCCGGAGTTGGAAGCGGAGGCGGCGGGGGAGGGGGTTGCGATTCAACCGAAGGCGAGGGCAATTGATTTCCAAGGCTCGTATCCACGGGTGCAGAACCGGTTCGTGTGGGCGGAGAGCCCAAACCTGCCTCAGCGAGCCTCTGCGCGACTACCGTCGAGTTGATTTCTTGCTGACCATCCCTAGCGGATGGCTGAGTAGGAACGATCGCCGCAGAGGAATCCGGAGTGATGAATGGCAATCCGGCAAGCTCGGCCTCTTCGCGCGTCGCCCAATAGCCAGGCTTAACGACGGATGCAGTGATGTAACCGCCGCGGTATGTCGTCTCATCGCCGCTTTCGTTCACCCATCCCGTCACGAGTTGTGGCAGGATAAACACCGGATTCTTGTCTTTGAGGCTTGGAGGCGGAGGTTGAGTCGGCTTCGTCGGTATTCCTCCTTGCTTGGGCCTCTTTGAGGTCGAAGCACACGAAACAAATCCAGCGACCGCAAGAGCCGCGAGCAGCGTGGATCCAAAACGGGCAACGTTCATCGATCCACCTCCGGTTGATCGCCCGTTACGACGGTCGCGATGGAATTGTCAGTCACAACTACAAACGGTCGTCCAGAGGCCTTGGCCTCACGCATGGTCATCCAAGATCCTGAGGAAGTTGTCCCACTGACGACGGTATCCGGAACGAACACCAAATCATCGCCATGCTGCGATGCGCACGCGAGCAGCAGCAGGGGCATTAGGAGAATGAGGAAGGGTTTAACGTCCATAATCAGGAGTGGCGCTATCAAAGGGGGCCGTTAGAAACGCCTGAGCTCGTGTTCCAGCAGTCACCACGAGATACGGACGATTTTCCTCGAGGTCCTGCGCTAGGAGCTGACTGATCTTGTCGAGGGCGCCTTGTCCGGCGCCGATGCCGGCATTACCGAGCGTTGGGGTGTTCTGGATTCCTCCGCTGGCAGTCTCGAAGCCGTCCTGGACGCCGCCAGAACCAACGAGGACGCGTTCCTTAAAGGTGTCCATGAAGCTCGCAGTAGCTTCCAGGAGAATCGGCGCAATCGCTTGCAGCATGATATTACCGACCTGTTTGCCGGGGATACCGACACTTCCATCCGCTGCGTTGCGAGCGATGGCTTTAATCGGGTAGGAACGCCCATCCTTGAGGATGACCTTATGAAAATTGACAATGAGCCGATCGCGTTTCTTGCCGGCAGCAGCGGTCCCAACAAGCTTGTCTCCGACATCGAGGAGCTTCCGACCTTGGAAATAGAATGGCTGCCATACTCCGGCAACTACGGGAAGTTCTGTGTCCGTGCTGATAACATTATCCAGCAACGCGACCTCTATCGTTTCCGTTTCCGGCGCGAAGTATTGCGGATCGTAGCTCTTCTGATCTTGGCTTCCCTGCGATGTGACGGGGGATGCGGCAAGGGCCTCTGGCGCAAGATTGTTGAAGAGGTAGCGAGTGGGTTGAACTTCCACTCGAGGCGTGATGACCGTCGTGTCTGGCTCGGCACGGTCTCCCTGCAAACCGCCGCGTAGAATTTGGTCCGGAACAGGAGGAGGTGGCGGGATATCCGCGAGCGTGTCCCTGATGTCGGGGGTTGGAGTGGGAGTTTCGTCGACGATCACCGCTGGAAGTTCCGGACGCGACGTGAAGTCAGCTCCCTTTAGCGGGTCAGGAGGGAGAACACCCGGTGCGTCGTCGTCCGGAAGCGGCAGCGGGGTTGGAGTGGGTGTAGCTGCCTTCTTGCTGGCGCGATCCGACGCATACTTTGCACGCGCGGAGGCACCGGGGTCCGGCCCCATGATTACGACAAGGGCAACGACGGCGACGGCGAGAACAACGCCAGCCACGGCGAAACCAACGACTTTTGGTGATACAACCATCAGCGTAGGACGAGTTCGAAGGGTTGGTTCAGTCGAAACGGCGGGTGTCGAAAGACCGCGAATCCGGTTGCAGACGACTGTGGAGGTATGTGTTGTGCCGAGATCGAAACCATCTCCGGCGAGAAATAGACGCCATTGCCGGCCAATAGACGCAGCCGGCGCGGGTCCACATTCAGGGTCGAGGAGCTCCCATTGGACACCTTGAAGCTGATGGCCGCGGTTCCATCACCGAAGACGAACCAGTAATAGTAGTCGAAGAACCCGAAGGGGCTCTTGATTCCAATCGGGATTCGCGAAACAAATCGTGTATCCAGTGCCTTCTCATCGACCAAAGCGTCGTAGTTGCCGATGATTTTAGCGATCTGACTAAGGTCTGGCTCGTCCTTCGCGGGTGACTTCGCGTCATCTTCCGGGTCCGTGTGAATTGTCAGGGTGGTGTCCGCCTTTACGAAATTCGGAACGATGAATATGTGGTAATTTAAGACACGGTCGCCGGGCAGTGTGACCACCATTGAAGTATCTCCGGCCCGCGCTTTCGCATGCAGAACCAGCATCTTGCCGATCTTCTGCTCACCGACCATAGCCGGATCACCAATGATCACCGACTCGACAGAGCGGGGAAAAACAAGCGTCAGCGGATAACCCGGCGCAACGCGAAGCTGCTCGACCTGGTCCCCGTATTGGTAGATGTCGCGAATCTTCGACTGGAGAAACGCCTGAATCTCATCCTCCGTCATCTCGCTCGCCGGCTTTCCATTAACCTCAACGGGAGGAGCCGGGGTCATTACAACGGGCGATCCTTGCTCCGAACCGGAGCTCGTCGGATCGCCTTGCAATACCGTGCCTGATGGGGGCGGCGGCGGCGGTAGCGCATCCTGCGAAAACGCAGATCCGCTCAACAAAATCAGAAGTGCGAACCAACCGATAAGCCTCATTGCGAAGAGGAGGGTGCGTGCGAAGACTCCTGGGGCGGCCAGATTACATGCGACATCGGCCAGAACTTCGAGGCCTCAGCCTCAGAGAGCGGACTAGCTCCAACAATCTTCAGGCCAAAGGGATTCTCCGGGGTTGGGGTTACCTCTTGGAGATAGACTGACCAGTGAACGATTTGTGATTCGGGCACGGTGGTCGTATTCCCATTTCGATCCGTTTTTCGTTGGTAGACCGTCTTTTCGCCGCGAACGAGGAAGTTGAGAAACTGCGGATACTGCGTGTTATGAAACCGCGCGATCTGATAGATGTTGAACATCTGTCGCCGGTCGGTCTTCTGCCGTAGATCAACTTGGGCGTTAGTGGCTCCAGTGAAGTTGGCGAGAACCTCCTGTGAAAGCATTGGCTCGATGCTTGTCAGGTCGTAGTAACTCGGGAAGACGGTCAACATTCTGACAAGCGTTGTATCGAGAAACGCTTTAACCCGGCGGTCAGTCAGTCGATAGACCTCCGTCGTGTGATACTGGACATATCCCCGGTCATCACTGAGGACTGGCATTGGCCGGTGAAAGACCTGAAAAAGGGCGAAGCCGAGAACAACATTCCCACCGATCGAGATGGTGAGGATAAACAGCAGCCACTTGGAGACGCGTAAGCTGTCTTCATGCGCCTCCCAAAGAAAACGCTGCCGCCGCGACCGTGGCGGAACAGTCTCGTCGATAATCTCCTCCTTCGGGTTCAACATAGGTAGATACAGGCCTAGAACGAGTCACCGCGCGCATGGTTACTGGCGAAGACATTGTTCGTTCCCCAGTTACGCCAAGGTCCGGGCGGGACTTCCCATGTCTCAACAAATCGCCAGTCCGTTACATCTCTACCCGATAAGCCAAGGTAGTCACGAACCGCAGGTGAAACGTCGAGGCCGGCACCCCCATTGAGGTTGGGCTTTGGCCGTTCGTTGCCGAAAACATATTCCCAGTGATCCGTTCGAAACGGGCCGCAGTCCTCCCATTGCGCATAGCAGACGCGGTCGCCTTTCCGGATCGCAACCCAGCGACCCTTGCACACACTCTGGCCATCACGTTTGAAGGTCCTGGAGAACCACGGAATCACATGCTTCGCTTCCGGCTTCGTCCCCTTCTTCGTGATGTCGTTGTATGGAAGGGCGACGTAGAAAGGATTTTGGCGGGGAGTGAAGCCTACAGGAATCCATCCATCCCGCCGCGAAGGAGAATCAACGCCTCCAAAGTTTGCCAGCCATGACTTGTCCCAACTGCTCTTCGTATTGGGCACAGGATTGTTCTTCGTGGGAAGCTCGCCAACCCAGAAGACCGTGGTCACGATATTCCGCTTCCACGGGTAGGGAGATGTTGGAAGCATGCCGGGGGGACGCGTGAAGTCATAAGAAGGCAGTGAATCGTCTCGGATATCCATCATGGGCTCGATGGATTCTGCATAGTTGAAGACCATCGGGTCCGGCTTGTGGGCCTCCGGGGTAACAAGGGGTAACCTTATATGAAGGGTCCCATCCGGCTGTCGGATAGCTAGGATCTCCCCTGCATGCGAAACAAGGCAGAGCAGTCCCATCACTACGGCTGCACAGGCTTGACGTCGCATTGGGAATTCTAGGAATCCCACAACAAAGCGGCAACAGGTTGACCGAAAACTTTTCGACCCTACTCTTCCGATATGGAAGCACTCAACATCCGTGCGATTTACGGCGGGGCACACGGTCAAGGTTCGTTGGGAGAAGTTGGTGTCGGCGATCTCTCTGAACTGACCAAAACGGCCGGCGCAATGAAAGGAGCCGGTGAGAAGGGGGGCTCCCTGTTGGATATGATTTCCGGAGCGATGACGGCCGCCGCGCTCGGCAGAGGGGCATTCAAGAAGGTGGCGTCCTGGGCGGGCAAAGGGGTGAATGCGGTCAAGAACTTCGCCAAGAAGACGCCCAAGGGGCTTCAAGCGGCTGATGATATCGCCGCCGGCGCAGATGACGCTATGAGGGCAACCGGCAAGGGAGCGAAAGCGATCGGAAAAGCGGTAAAGGGCGTCGAGCTTGCGGATGACGCGGTGAAGGCCACCGGATTCCTTGCCAAAGCGGGGCGCGCCATTTCGACCGGTGCTAAGGCTCTTGGAAAGGTTGCGGTTCCCGTGACTGTGATCACCTCGAGCGCCGAAGTTCTTGCCGGGGGCCGCGCGGTCGAAGAGGGAAGTTTCACGGACCGTCTCTCACAGTCTTTCGATGGCGTTTCCGACAATTTGGAGAAGAAGGGGGCACTCGGAATCGCAGCATCGACCGCAATCAATAGTGTGAGGGATTCTACGGTTGTTGGTGCTTCGGTCGTTGAAGAGACGGTGTCCTCGATGTCGCAAGCCGTGAAAACAATTACCAGTTCCGAAGCGTCTATCTGGGATAAGATTGGCGCTGGCCTCGATGTTGTCGGGGCCGCTCAAATCCGGGGCTTTGAAATGGGTGCCGCTCACGTGGTTGGAGGGAAGATCGATGATTACTTCCAGGCGAAAAACGACCGGGACAACGCCGAGCATCAGCGCAAGTTGGAGACAATGATCGCTGATCGTGTGAGCCGGATGAGCCCGGAAGGTCGCGCGCGATATGAAGCTGCCCGGAGTCGCATGCCGGCAGCTACCGCACCGAGTCAACAGCCGGCTCAGGACAAGTCCAACGACAACAGTCTGCCCTTCGGATTGGAAGTCGCGACGGCTATCCCGTCCGGGACGCGTCGGATTGATCGGAACCCTGCTCTTGAGCGTGCCGCCGTCCGTTCACTTTGATCTTTCGATGTGCGAGGGCGCATTTCCGCTGAATTATCTCGATCTGCTCCTCCTCAGGAGGAACGATCAGAAATAGGGATGCAAGCAGAAGGATAAGGCGCATAAAGAAGCCGGGCTGCTGCTCAGGCGGCAACATGGCCATGACTTCCGCGATCTGCCTGTTGAGTTGCTGGGCGTCTTGAGCCGCCTTCCGCTTCCGCCGGCGTCGCCTTCGCTTTGAGGATTGAGTCGGCGAGGTATCGGAATCCGGTTTTGTTGCAGGCCGAGCCTGAACGTGTCGAACGGTAACACGTCGCACCTGCTTCTGTTGAAGATCTGGAGCCGGCGATACGTATGAAGGCCCCTGAGGGATATCTTCACGAACAGGTGTCGGCGCTGAAGCATTCGTAGCTGGCAGCTCCATGCCGCGGAATCGCCGAACCCTGAGAACCTTGTGGCCGGGCCGAGTGTCGAGCGGTTCCGTGATCGGGACAATCTTCGGAGACGCGGTAGCAGACATCGTAGGAGGATAGGTATGCCCCGCGCAAACGGCAAGGGGGCTACCGTGAGATGATGTAGGCGATAAAGCCGAACAACATAAGAAACAGAAATTCGGCCAATGTCCCCGTGCTGTAACATCGAAGTGCAAGTCGAGGGCCGTTCGGCGCGAAGATGGGAATGCCAGACTGCGAGAAGGCGTCTGCAACTACGTGAAGCACGCCATTCAGGCAAAGGAACGCCAAAACGTCCTGAGCAAGGAACAGGCTGCCAAAGAAGGCGAGGACCCAGCACAGTAGACTGTGGCTCCAACCTCGGTGAGTGGATCGGAAGATGCGCTCGAGGCCATCCGGAAGCCAAGCCAGAGGCGCGGCAACAAGAAAGGACGCCGGGTCTTTCGTGATAGCGTAAAACGCGAGGACGTTGAATGCGGAATGACTTCTCCAAGTCATTCCGCGAGATACGCACTACCGACTAGGGCGAAGCGGTTTCGCCGATACCGGGCGAGCCAAAGGGAAGATCATCGAAATCTTCGTGGGTCGGAAAAACAATCTTCTCCCGACTGCGGAAGAGTTCACGGAGTCGCGCAAAACCGCGATTTTGAAGCTGGCGGATGCGCTCACGCGTGACTCCAAACCGGTCACCGATGTCATTCAACGAGCAAGGCTCATCTCCATTAAAACCAAACCGCGACTGAATAATATCTCTCAGTCGCGGGTCCAGTTGATCCATGAATTCGTAAAGTTCCGTTAGAAGCTCATCCCGACCGACCGCCTCAGCTGGATCGACCGCTTTTGGATCGGCGTAGATTTCTCCAAGAGTCTTCCCATCTTCGTTGACGCTCATATCGAGTGAGCAGGTGCTGGGGATTCGTGACTCGAGAGCTTGAAGCTTTTCGTGGAGTTCCGGGTTGTCGGGATCTTGCCGGAGTGCGGAGCGAGCTGCTTGCACCTTCCGTTGTGCGCTGACGCTAACGCGAATCGTCCGGCTGTGCGCCCGGACTTCGTTGCGAATCGATTCTTTGATCCAGTAAACGGCGTATGTGGAAAATTTGTTGCCGAGGTCTGGATCGTAACGGTCAACAGCTTTCATCAGGCCCAGATTCCCTGCCTGGACGATGTCCATGAAGCGGGAGGAGGTGATCGGCTCGTATTCCTTCGCCGTCGCGACAACGAGCCTGAGGTTGCTGGTGATCAGCCGACTTTTCGACGTCTCACATCCGCTCCTTGCAGCTCTGGCGATTTCGAATTCCTCCTCGTCATTGAGCAGAGGATGCTTTGCAATATCCGCCAAGTAAGCCTCGACCGTTGTCATGGCACGTGTCAGTAAGTCGTGGGAGGTTTGCTTACAAGCTTTATATCGGATACCCCATCGGATATCCCATCGCAGCTTTTCGGGTAGGGGGTCATAGTTTCCACGAACGACCGTAAGGAAACCACCCGTTGACAACAAGCGCAAGCATTTTGGTGAGGATCATCCCCTTGCCGGTTCTCCCGGAGGTTCCTATTCTGCCACATGAGCAAGGCGCGCAAGCTGATCTCCGCGATGTCGCTGCTGGCGGTGAGTGCGATGGCGGAAGAAGCCTCGGATGCGGTCACTCCGTCACTGGTTACTCCGATTGATCTTGTCCAACAGGGTTACGTCTCCACGTATCTCGCGGTATCGGGGGACATCGAGATCAAGGATGCCGATGGCAACGTAACCAGTCGTCCGGTAACCTTTCCCGTGTGGGCGCGAAAAAACGCAATCGCAATACCACCGGACAGGATCGCTGAGCTCCAAGACCTTTGTGAGTCGCTCAAAGAACAGGCACGCAAGGAAGCTGAATGCGCGGCTGCCGCCCAAGCTCTGAGAAAGCGTTGGGCCGCTTTCATGGAATCCATCTCCGCAAACCAATGGAGCACACCAAACGAACCTTAGGTCGAGGACTGGCGGGGCTGGCCATTGCAACTATCGCAGTGGGGGCTGTCCTTGTCTACGTATACCCCCGAGTTGTTCCGCCGGCGTCCATGTCGCCGGCATCAAGCCAGCAACAACCGCCATCTGTCGCGGAAGTCGTAACGACTCCAGCAAAGATTGATGTCGAGGAATTCGAATCGGAGCTCATGCCAGTGCCGCCTCCGCCACCGGAATCGTTGGAGCAATCCCTGGAGATTGTCGAAATGGGAGAGTGGAAGCCGGTTGTGGAGGGAATAACACCGCCAGGGTGGAAGGTAGCGCCAGATCCCGAACGAGAACTCGAGTATTCGGCGCCCGGAATCAAAGTCCGCGTTCCTGTGTATCGAATCGTCCCCGAGGATGGCTCGATATACATTATCGAGCCCGGTCGTGAGTCGGGTTTCGACGTTCCCCAAGTTCTGGCTGCCTCAGCGTCGCGAATGGAAGAGGAGGCTGCCATTTTTGAGGCCACCGCCAATGCCCTGCAAAAGCTGTTGCCGCCGATGCCGTTGATTCCGAGTGAAGAGGAAATCAAAGGGGACGGATCGAGAGAGGGTAATGCCGGAGACTTTGAGGAAGACGAACTGCCGACGCACTAAAGAGGCAGATCTTCGAGGAATGATGCGGCATCGGCGGCAGTAATCTCGCCATTGAGCATCAAAGCGGTCGCGCGGTGGATGAGGCTCCGAAAGCCGCGGGAGGCATTATACTCACGGATTTTCTCAAGGCCCTGTTCCTCTACCATCATTGCGGACACTGCTCGATCGATCGGCAAAAACTCCGCGACCAAATGTTGGCCGAGAAATCCGGTGAACCGGCAGGCCTCACATCCTTTGGGCTCACCGATCCTGGGGGTGGCTACCTTGACCGCTGGAAAATTCGCGTAGTCGTCGGAGGTGGGTTGTCGAAGCTGCCGGCAATAGATGCAAAGGCGGGGGACAAGTCGCTGGGCAATACTCAAAACGAGGCAGTTCCGGAGCGCGACAGGATCGATGTCAAAACTGCCGGTCAAACGCAAGATGGCGCCGGTCGCGTCGTTGGCGTGGGTGGTCGTTAAAACTTTGTGACCCGTGAGAGCTGCCTGAATCGCGACCTTCGCGCTGTCGCGATCCCGTAGCTCGCCGACTAGCAAGACGTCCGGGTCCTGGCGGAGGATGTGCTTCAAAGCCCGCTCCCAACCCCAATCATTTTCCGGGTTCACTCCGATTTGCACTGCATCCGGAAAGTGCTTTTCTACCGGCTCTTCGACGGTGAATAGTTTTCTCTCCGGAGAGTTCAGTTCGCTCAGTAGAGCGTAGAGAGTCGTCGTCTTACCGCTGCCGGTCGGGCCGCTCACGATGATCATTCCAATTTCGCGCCCCAAAGCCCACCGCAACGCTCTCATCTCGTGAAGCGAAAGACCGAGCTTTTCGAGTCGTAAAACCTGCGAATTGAAGATGCGGCAGACGCCGGTTTCGAGACCGGAGCTCGTCGGCATTGTTGAATAACGCTGGTCGTAGCGGACGCCCCGATAAACATAGTGATGCGCTCCGTCCTGCGGCCTCCTGGTCTCATCGGGAAGCATGTTGCTATCGAGCTTGAACGTGCGGAGGACGTCGACGTATTGCGCCATATCCAAAGGCGACTGCATTCGCATGACGCCATTGATTCGAAAACGGACGCGAGCAGACTTGTCCTGCGGTTCGATATGAACATCACTCGCACGCATTGAAATCGCCTTCTGAAGGATGACATGCCAAAGTTTTTCCTCAGGCTTGAGGGGGCCCCAACTGTTGACATTGAGCGAGCCATCACCGCTTTCACGCTGAGGTGCATCCTCGAGGGCAACCTTGGCATCTTCGTAAAGCTTCTGAAATGCGTCCGGAGTGCATGCGCAAACGACGGCTTCCTTTCCGGTCTCTTGAAGGACGGCCTCCACGACTTCTCGTCGTGTAGGCACTGGTGTCACAAGCCAGACTCGCCGCGTGGTTACGCCGAAGCTGACCGCTTCATCCGTGGTCTTAAATCTCAGCAGGCGAGTCCCGCAATGCGTGCGCGAGAGCACAGGAATGCGGCTATCCCATAGAGCGTTTACGATGTAACTGACGCGAGGATATACAAATCCGGCGCCCAGCATGGACGCCCATTCGCGAGGAGGCGTCAGAATTGGATCCGGGTGATCCTCTGGCGTGCATTCGAGCAATGCGGATGTTTTCGCAAAAGCATGCGGGGAGTAGATGACACATCGAACGGGATCATCTGGAAAACGCGCGGCCGCGGCCGCCAAGACATCGATCTCCTCATACGGATTGACGAGAGCGAAGACCAATACCGGGTCATCCTGGATGAGAACCGTATTGTGCTCGGCCTGAAACTCGAGCATCGCCGGATCATGAGCCCGTGAGGGGAGCAGCGGAGTGTCAGATCCAAAAAGAACAGAGGTGTTAAGACCAAGATCAATGACGCAGTCGAGCCATGACGACTCGTCGATAGATGCGTGTTCGCGAACCACGGCGCGAACAAATGGTGTTCCGTCACTCGTCCACGCCTTAGCCTCCGCCATCAGCACGAGGCCGTTAGCAATGGCCCAACTTTGTAGATTGTCCATGAACTACCGGGTGAGGCGCCCGCCAATGCCGCGGCCGAGTCCGCCAATCGCGGAGCCAGCGCGACTAATGCCTTCGACGTAAACACTGCCCAGACCGCTTCCCATGGCGTTCTGGAGGCCAAGAAGTGACTCAGTCACCTTGTTGAAAAGCTCCTCGGAAGCAAACCCTTGCCGCCAGCGCATCGAGATAGCGGGCGCGAGCGCACCGAAAGAAACCCCGGCTCCAACAAGAACTGTGACAATCATGCTCCCGAATAGGAGACGTCCCAAAAAGATCATCGTGTAAAAGATTTTGCCGAGTTCTGGAACGAGACCGGCAGCGCCGACCAACAATGAATTGACGCATGCGAGAGCCTGCACAACGGCAGTCGCATAACACGAGTTAAGAACCGCCGCAAAACTCACAGCGTCGCTTGCGTTCTCGACAGTGACCAGAGGAAAGAGCTGATCAAACATCTGATCCACGAAGACAAAGCCGATCGCGCTTAATATGTAATAGAAGCAGGGGATCAGCGACAGTCCGGTAATCACGGTCAGCACTTGCGACCACAGACCCTCGAAGGACTTGAAATAGATGAGCGGCAACAATGTCATCGCCAACGCCACGACGACATCGAGAACAATGACACTTGCAACGAGAATGGCAATGTAGCCGAAAACAACTGCGATATACCCTCCAAGCTGCCACTGAGCGATAGCGAAAACAGTCGTAATCACCTGGAATGGCATGAACATGTAGATGGCATTTTGGAGAATGCGCCCAATGGTCTCCTCATTGATAAGGGGGAGACGCCAACCGCCTTTATCCTTTTCTTTAATGACAAACTGAGGAAGACTTTCGCTGGCGGTGGGGTCATTCCAAATACGAGCCAAAAGGCTCGGGACTGAATACTTGTATTCGTTGGCCGGATCGATCGTCCGGGGTTGCTCCTTGGTGGGGTCTGGAGGAGTGCCAATCCATGCAGCCCAGTAATATAGCGGCTCAAGCGAACGATCATCACCGCCGGCCGATCCGAGTTTTGTTAGTGCGGGATTCTTACTGCTCGAGGCAGAAAGGTTGTTCACGATGATGTTCTTCCCGATGACGCGACCCGCATCGGCAAGCGCGCGCGAAGCCGTGACAAAAACATTCGTGCTCTTCGCGCTCATGTTCTCGTCCACGGATTTGTTCATCGAGAACGTGCCGCGCAGGAAGTAGCTGACGGTTATCAGAATGAACGTCATCGTCGTGAGTCGTAAAAACTGCTCAGCGATCGATGCCCGCATCATGATTCTGACGCCGATGAATGTAATTTCCGCGATCAGCACTGGGAGCAAAATCGCGTAGTAGATGGCACTTGCTTCCTTCTGAAGCGTGATCCGAATGCGCGAAGACCATTCGGGAACGGTATCAACGATACGGGTCGATAGGTCCTGGAGAGTCTGGATTGCGCCGTTCTGATAGTTGTGTGCGCCGAGGGCTTGGTGGATTGCGGTCAGAACCGGGGTGTCCTCCGCGTTATTCTGGTCGTTCTGATCGGGCGATTGGGCGGCCGCAACAAAGGAGGTCACCAAAAGAAGGAAGAGAGCGCAAAGGATACGGCCCATGTGTAAGAGTAGGACTCCCATAGAAAAGCGGCAACCGGGATGACGTTTTTGGGAAAGCTGCCTATCCTGAAAGGATGGCTGTCTCTTTCGATGACATCGCCCGTGAGGCGGGCACAGCTTGTGGTCGCGGCGACCTGATGGGTGCGGCGAACATTCTCACCCGTGGCTATCTGGCTTGCATTCGAGAGAATCATCCCGTTCCGGATGTCCTCGGCGCCGCGTCATTGCGCCTGTTGATGGAACATGTTCAGTCAGGGGAGCGAGTGACACGTCGCATGTCAGCGCCAGATTCACCGGGCGTCGCGCCCGTGCTCGAGAAATTTGTATTTGAGAGATCCGAACCTGGGGGCGAACAACTCGACGGATACGAAGTCCTGCGGGTTGCGACGGAACGAAGTCGCGACGTGATTGGTGGCTATTTCTTGGGTCGGGAGATCCCCGAAATGACAGCGGCGGATGCCGTATTGCTCGGGACTGTGCTCGAGAACGGAGGTATGACCCAACGTCTTGACGACATACTGACCCGCACGAATGCCGCCGCTGAGATTGCGGCAGCGCAGTTGACTGAGTCGGTTGACGATTCGCTTCAACGGGACACTCTGCCCGATAGAAGCCGCAAAGAGGCGGTCATTTCAAACGGAGGACGCTATGACAATACTATGTGACCGAAAGCAGCTATTTGAGCTGACGCCGAAAGCGCTTTCCCAATTGGAGAAGGTCTCGGTCTATGAGGACCTTTTCATTGAAAACCTCGCGCGGGCAATGAACCAGCCCCAGACGAGTGATGTCAGTCAGCGCGGGATTCGACGCCACAATGAACAGATGGCGGAACAGCTGAGTGTGACATTCGCTCATCCAGCCCTGTATTCGCAGGGCGCCGACATGCTTTGTGCTCTGACGCATATTGCCCTGGCGGACCAGTCTCCATTCAAGGAATCCGAAATGACGGAGCGCGAGCGCGAGCTTTTGAATCAGGTTCGAATAGCGGTTGGAGAATTCAAAATGGAACGTCCCCAAGTGGCGACCATGGCACTCCACCTTGGCAAGATCCTCAACGATGCTCGAGAGACAGGAGAGCGACGCGACCGTGAGTTCGGAACGCACTTTTTCCTTACGGAGGGTGGCGACTTCCGATTCGAAGACATTAAAATGCCGAAGGAGCTCCGGAAGCTGGCGGCACAGGACATGCCGGCAGAGTCGGCTACGTGGGTTGCGGAGAAAATCAACGGACGCCTGACCGCTACCTTGGCAGCAAAACCGAAGATCGGGGACATCTTCACCGGGGCCTTGAAGCTCGGCAACGAATGCAGCACTCCCGAGGAAAAGATGGGCGCCTTCCTCGGATTCATGGTTGCGAACATGGCTCGGCTCGCCATTGGCCGGCCATACAAGGAGTCGATTTCACACCGGCAGGCGACTGCACTCATGGCACAGGACGCCCTCGCACGCACCCTCCCTCAGGTGAATAGCATCAAAAGCCGTGAGGATGAGGGAATCGCCGGTCCGCCTGCCGATCCCGCTTCAGTGGCAGCTTCCTCTGGTGTTGAAATTCCCACGCCTCCCCCGGTCATCCCGGAGGCTCCTCCTCCGCCTGGGGAAAAGCCTGTCGTTGAGGAGCCCGCCGGCAGCACGAGAGAGCCAGAGGTTGGCAGCGAGCCCTACGCGCCACCCGTAGAACACCGGGAAGAGCACGTAGCGCACCCGGAACCCGATGATCCGTTGATCAGCGAGCTCGCAGGAGAAGGTGGAGGCACGGGCTTTCCGCATGAAGAGCCTTCGCCTGAAGAGGTCCGCGCGGCAACGCCCAGCGAATTGCACGATGAAAGTCATACGTCGACGCGTTTTGCCGCGGAACGAACGGCCGCATCGTCACTGCGAGGAACCCGTCCCATAGGGAGCGGGGAACTGAACCTCGAAATGGCAGAGAAGATTGCGGACGGAAAGCCCAGGACCAAGGCTGCCGGTGAGCGCCCGACGAAGGCTGTTTACGCAGAACACGAGCAACCCCAGGAAGAAAAGGCGTAAGCTCAGCCCTCCCGCTCTGCACCTTGGGGCTTGGTCTTTTGCAGCATGAGCGGATTGCGAAGGCGATATGCCCCACGCTCCGCAATGACACGTCCGCGTGCATCCTGCTCGTGATCGAAAGCCCAATCAAGGTGGCCAGCTAGGTAGTCACACGGCTCGCGCTTGGATCCCATCGCGAAAGCGGGACACGAGAGAATCAGCTGTTCTTTCGCGCGGGTGATAGCGACATAGAAAAGACGCTGAGGCTCATTCGCCGGTAAGCGCTCTTTCGTGTGGGGTCTGTTGCCGAAAGCCTGGTCACTCGCATCCACAACCCAGACGAACGGCCATTCAAGGCCCTTTGCGCTATGGACCGTTGAAAGGGTCACGCACGTCTCTGGATGAATGGGATCAATGCGCTCTTCGATCTGGAACGCATCGAGGAATTCGTCTTTCGTTGAGGACGCCATCTGCGTGCAGATGGCACGCAAGTCGATGACTCGTTTATCGTGGTCCTTCTTGTATTTACGCTGAAAGACGGGCGCCAATATCTCGGGCAGTTGCTCGAAGAGAACGGAAGGAGGGGTGTGGCGAACGGATTCGAGCAACAAGTGAAGTTCTGGAGTCAGTTTCGGAATGAGCCGCGGACACTCCGATACGCGTGTGATCAGGGCAGGGGAGTAGGACGGAAAAAAGCCGGCGACGTGTTCGATTGCGAACGTATCTGCGTGGTTGAATGCGGCGCGAATCAATGACGTCGCATCGCGAATGTGGGGAGATTCAGCAACGGTGCGCCCATGGTAAGAGCGGTAGTCGATATTCCGGCTCTTCAAGGCCGTTTCAACACGTCGCAAAGCGCGCGCGGTTCGCGAGAGAACCGCTATATCTTTGGGTTTCCATCCCTTCTCGAGAACCTTGGTGATCCAGTTCGCAACGCGATCCGCCTCCGCAATATCGTCGTCGTGTCTGAAGCCATAAACGAGCCCGCCGGAACCGACTCCTGATCGCATCGCGATCGGGCGGTCCGTGTCACGGAGAACGACGTTCGCAGCGTCGAGAATTTTCTGACCGGACCGGTAATTGGTCCGCATGGTCAATACCGTCGCGGACTGATGTTTTACGAACTCGTCGATGAGACGATTATTTGCCCCGCGCCACTCGTAGATCGATTGGTTGCTATCACCAACGCAAACCAGGCGTTCGGGGTTGAGCAGGGACAGAAACTGGTAGTTCAACGCGTTGCAGTCCTGCATCTCATCGACGATCACCCGACGCCATCGATCACGAAGGTTCTCCGCATACTGAGGTTGCGCGAACATGCGTGCGGATACCTTTTCGAGCAGTCCGTCATAATCTGTGGAATTTCGATCGTCCAATTCACCGCGGTATCGAGTGATAAGCGACTGGAATGGGACAACCAAGTCCTGCGCATCTCGCACCTCCGGAGGTAGGAACAACGTGTTGCGTGCGATAGAAACAAGATCCGGAACTTTGCGGCCGCCAATCTCGTTCGGAAGACCGATGTCCCGCGAGATCTGACGAATCAATTTGTTGCTCTGGCGTTCGTCGAGAACGCTGAAAAAACGCGATCGAAGACCGAAGGCACGCGGCTCCTCTCGAATGAGGGCATGGCATATCGAGTGAAAGGTGCCTGCCGTAAAGCGAGTGGGTGGTATCCCGGTCGCGTGCGCGAGTCGTTCCGAGAATTCCGCGGCCGCCTTTCTCGTGAAGGTGACCATCAGAATTTGCTCCGGAGCTACTCCATGCTCGATGTTCCAGCTGCAATAACCGACGCAACACCTCGTCTTACCCGAACCGGCCGTTGCGTAGAGCAGGATGCGTGGATCCTCGCACTTGATGAACGCGAGCTGTTCGTCATTGAAGCGAGAATCCATGGCACATGACGACGTCAGGAAACAAAATGTGACGCGAAAGCAGCCCGCTCATTGGGAGCCGGCTGCTCACGGACAACCCCCTTGGTCTTGGGGATGATACCTGTGCGCCGGCCATCAGGTATTTCAGCGGGTTTCGAGAGCAGGACGTTATATTTTACCGGGACGCCTGTATACGCATCGAGCGGAGGCTTCGCGCTGGGACGCTTTTCGACATCCTCGAGCAAGGTCTGGTATTCGAACTTCGCACGTGCGATTTCCTCATCAAGGGGAGTGGAGCGGTCCTTTTCACGCTCCAAGCGTTCATGGATTAAATTGCTGCGTTCGATGTCGAACTGTGCCGACTCGATAATCTTAGGGAGATTCGCTCGCGCCTTCTTCGTGATATTTACCAGAGCATTCGGTAGTTCATCCGCTGCACACCATTCTGCGATGTCATCGCCAAAGTTAATGCGCCAATACTCGCTGGTGCGTTCGATCTTCAAAGGAAGGCCAGCGAGGGTGCCCAACAAACGGGATTCGTCTCGGGCCATCGAAAAGCTAATCCTTCTGAGGGCAATGTTAGCTTCGTCAATGCTCTCGTAGGTTTTACCTTCGAGGGTGAGGATTTTCAGAATGGGCGTATCCATCCCACCTTCCTCTTTGAACTTCTCGAAGAATGGTTCCACGCGTGCCAGTGTTTGTTCGGCTTTCTCGCGACTTTCCAAATACCAGCGCATGCTGCGCTCCAACTCTGAGCGTTCACGCTCGATAACCTGTTTGCGCGTAATCAGCGTATTGACCTCGCTCCGCAGGGTCAGAAGCTGTGCGCTCCGTGGATCTGTGAGTTCAGCCACAAGGTCATTGATGTTCGCCTCAAAGTCATTGATGTCTTGAATGGCGCGCTCGGAACGGGTCGCACGCCAGATCGCGCTGAACGAATTTGCCTTGCGAGCACAATCAGTGATGATTGCCGATTCGCCAGAGCCTTCCGTAATGTAGTAATACCGGAAGCAGGTATCCCACATATTCCCTTGGCGGATCATCCGGCCGTTACGCTGGATAATGCTGGCCGGGTTCCACGGAATATCCAGATGGTGATCGGCGATCACACGGTCCTGGACGTTGCGCCCCGTGCCGAGTTTTGCGCCGCTTCCGATAAGTAGGCGGATCGTGCCAGCTCGGGCACCTTGATAGACTTTCTCGAGCTGAGAATCGGGAACATCGTTAATGAAGACGCATTCTTCGCGCTTCAACGCTCCTGATTCTGTCACCATGCGAATAAGCTCGTGCGGGGCGGAGAAGTGGACTGTTTCGCCGATCTTCCTGCCGGTGACCGGGTCGACGATCTTTTCGGCAAGTCGATGGTGATCCAGAAACACGAGCTGGACGCCACGGTCCTTTTCCGTCGCGAATGCATGATTGGCAATGCGCTTTGCGCACTCCGCCAGCTTGCCGTTCTCAGGCGCCGGCAAAGTAGGATCAACGAGTCGCGGATCGACTGCCGAAAGGATCGCGTCATGGTAGATCGTGAGCGGATTGTCTAGGCTGGCGGGAACCCATATATGCTTCCCGGTGTCCGGATCCTGGAATCCCTTGCGGATGCAGTTAACGCGACGTAGTGCGTCGGCCGCCAACTCCTCCTGCGCAGGGCTTTTCGGACTGACAACGATTTCGGGTTTGCCACCGTGGAGCTTCGGACGTTTGACGTCGTCGACGTCACTTTCCATCACGGTGTCGACGACCGATGAAACCATGGCGCTGAGTTCCGTCGCGTTGACGATCGTATAATTTGGCTTCAGGACCAGCTGGCCATCGATCGTCGATGCGATTGCCGGATGCGACTCGCAGAACGTGTTTACCCAGTCGTAGAAAGATTCGATCTTCGCCTCCGCCAGGGCTTCCGGCTGAAGGTAGCGCTGATAATTGTAAAGCTCGGTGATAGAGCGGTTGAGCATTGTTGCCGTCGCCATCACGACGTTCAGATTCGGTCGCTTTTCGCGCAGCAGGCGAAGTTTGTTAAAGAAGTCCTCGGTGATCTGATTGCCCTGCGTCGAAAGGTTGGACGGCCCGGATGCTTCGAGATTCCGATAATGGTGAGCTTCATCGACCATCAACCCGTCGAAGCCGAGCTCTTCGAACGTATAGGGACTATCCTTTGCCGCCTTGGCGATCATCTTGTCGCGCTTCGCGATCAATTTTTCCAACTGGCGATTGATCTTTTTCTGTGCGGCTTTCGTGGTCGCGGTAAGGGCCTCCGCCCGGAGTTCACGGATTGCTTTATTATCCTCAGCAAGACCGTCATTCAGGCCGAGCGGGATCGCCTGAAAAGTTTCGAACGTCATTAGAACGACGCATTGCGCGGCGTTCCTGATTTCCTCGGCGGCTTCTCCGCGCGTCGTTTTGGTCAGGGACTTCGGGCCGGCGATGATCACCTTGAGGTGAGGAAACTTGTCCTGAATCTCCGCGGCGCTTTGAAGCAGCGTGCCCTTCGGAGCCAGAAGAGCGATTTTGTTGTTGTAGCCACGAACCAAGCGCTCGTTGGCAATGGCGGCAAGAACGAAAGTCTTTCCGGCACCGGTGTAGTGGTTCAAACAGAGATTGTTGCTGATGACACCTTTGACGATGGCGGAAAGCTGATGTTTTCGTGGTTTGAAGCCTTCTTTGAGTCCATAAAGTGAAAGAGCATCCGGATCGACGTATGGCCTCGCATAGCGATTAACCGTGGCGTTATAGATGCGGGTAATCTCGTTGGAGAGGTCTGCATCACTACGAACCCACTCGATGAATGCGTTTCGGAGGAGCGATGCCTTTTCGCTGGCGACAATCGACAGCCCCTCATGCAGGACAGGCTTGCCATCGGTGGGATCGGGGATGCGGATTTCAATCGCTCCACCACGGGTGAGAAGACCCTTGAAGATTTGCGCGCCGCTTCGAATCCGTTCGCCGTTGTGATGAATCGCGTAGGTGCTGTTGTTTTCCGTCGACACCGCTGCACGCGATTTCGATTGAACGGTGACACTCCAGCTGCCGTGCTCGTGTGTAACGGAAATTCCCTCGCCGAAGACATGTTTGGCGAATCGCTGGACGTAACTCTTGGGCATCCACGGGGACGCAGGAGAGAACGAGATTTCCTCGATCGGAATTGGCTCCGGTAATACCTTTTTGAGGTTTTCGACATTCGCCCGGAAGCGCGGATCAACAGCAGCCGCGGCTTGGGCGACCTCAAGTTTACTGGCGACATCACCGCTGAGGTATTCGGCTGCGAGTTGAAGCTTTCCTGTCCCTGGCTCCTCAAAAACGTGCGAAGCAAGTTCTGCTCGCGCCTGCTCCGGAGTGATTCCGATAAGATTGCCAATCGCTTCGAAATCGATGCGTCCCGTTGCGCGGAAGGTCGCATGCAGAGCTTGAACTGGATTGGAGGGGCGAACCTCCAGAGTGAGCGGCGGCAACGTAAAGAACTCAGACTTCGCCCACCCATCATTCGTTTTACGTTCAAGTGACCGAAGCACGGCAAGGTCCGCGGAGGCCCGGAACATGGAAATGTTATCTCGGTCCTGGAGCGGCCCATGTTCTGCAACGAAGCGGTCGTAGATTTGTTCGCACTCCTCGAGCGCTTTTTGGTATCTGGAAGTGTGGCCGGCAGCGCGAAGCAATGAAGCCTCTCGGGCTTTGTCTCGGATTTCGAGAACGTGAAGTGCCTTCGCTTCGTCGACGGGAGTCTTGAACTCGACTTCGCGGACGACTCCGAAGGGGTTGCCGTAGACCTTACCTTGGTGTCGGACATAACTGCCAAGCGGAACGCGTAAATCATCGATCGCTGGATCTCGGTCCGAAATTGTCGACGACGGCGTGAAAACGATGTCCGCACGTGTAGTGACCGCCGAAGCGACATCTCGCTTCAAGTTGTCAATGCCAACCGGATCATCGATCGGATAATGCGGGAGGGTTTCCGCGTAGGTGGCATGCGTATATGGGCAGTCGTCCTGCGCGGGCTCAGAACGCCGAATGGTAAATAGGAAATCCGATCGCACATGGCGCGATGCGCCGCAGTGATGGGAGAGGATTTCGAAATCCTCGTGGAAGCCCGCGCGTGCAATCAGAGCATCTCGCACCCCCGCATGGCGCATGTTGGAATGTCGCTGTCCGAAAAACTCCTGCCGCCGAAGCCAGCCGAAAAACAAGCCATTGGGGCGAATGGTGTTGCCCAGATTCCGAATGAAATCATGCGGACTTCCGCCCCAACCAAGTTCACCGCCCGATGCTGCCGATGGCGATTCGACGAGAAAGGCCATGTCGTAGTAGCCCTGCGAGAGGGAGAGCTTGTGCATTGCACCCGAACGAACATCGACGTCCTCATGCAAATATGAGGCGATCGCAGCCGCGATCGGGTCGAGCGAGTGTAGGGTAACCCGTGCTCTCCGCCGAAACTGCGGATGACAAACTGACGGAAGTGCTGGTGCCGGGCAGTTGAGAAAGAGGACATTTGCGCCACCAGGGGCATAGCGTTCGGTGGCCGCTTGAATACCTTCGATCATGGTCGCGTAAGCGCCGCCTTCGCGATCCCCCGAAGAATTGCCAAGCAAACGAGACTCGAAAAGCATGCTATCCGCGCCCGCGCGAAATGGGTCGAATGCTCTATGGTCTGACGGAAGAACGCCACCGGTGTAGAGAGCGAGCATTTCACGCTCTTTCGAAGTCGGAGTGCGGTTCTCCGCCATCAAGTCGGCGAGAACATTGAGTGCAGCTTCGTTTGCCGCACCGCGATCAAGCCGGGACATCGGTAGCGAAAAGCCCGAGGGGGGAGTCCAAAGCTTCGGTTCCGGGATCGCCGCCGCATCGGAAACAAACGTGATGGCGAATTCTTCCTCCTCCTCGACTTCGTCGCCCGTTGAGTTGGAAACGTCTTCTTCGGCCTGCGGTTCAATGATGGGCGGCGTCACCACTTCGACAACACCCGGCTGCGGTAACTCGTCAGCGGGAAGTCCCGTAGCCGATTCTTCGGAAATTGGGTTCAGCTCCTGGGATATCTGAGACGTAAGTTTTTCAACAGCGTCGTCAGGACCGTCGACGAAAAGCCCGAGTTCAAGTTGTCCAGAAAGGTTGGAGAGAAGCGTGCGACGCATGGAGCAGAGTGTGTCGTTAGCGGTTTTTGGTCAACCGGCCGTCATGGGAGGAAGTTTGTAACGAGAGGCTTTCGGGTATCTCGTTGGCGATGTCCACCGTTAGCGGATTGCCGACAATCTGTGGGGCAATGGGGTAGAGGTTGGGATTCTGCGCCCATTTACAGAATTCGAAGAACATGGTTTCGAAGGCCTCTTTCGGGTTCCCAGAGTAATCGTAGAGAATTCCACCGTGGGGTTGATTGCAGATCCGCGCGGCACTCCGAATCGTCGCATCACAGGATTGAAATTGAGCCGGGTGACTACCGAACCCAATGAGGAGCGAAGGCGCGGCGATTCGCATCCGATGACGAGCGGATTCATTGACATCTTCCATGCCGCAGTTGCAGTCGGAAATGATTACGAGCCGCGATCGGGAGAGGTTGGGGCGCGCCTTTTGAACGAGTTTGGCGGTGGTGGTGAGAGACGAGGAAGCGAGGTCGGTTCCGCCATCACATTTCATTCCGACAATGCGCCGGAGATCCTCCATTCGGCTCGCCGGGGAGGTGGAGCCATGACAAATGATGCCTGTATTGTTTCCGTTATTGAGAACCGCAACGACGGGAATGTTGAACTTTGCCGTTGCCTCCCGAAGAACGAGGAGGAATTGCTGGACTCGGCTCCAGCACGGATTCATTGAACCAGATCCGTCTATTGCGACGATGAAGTGATCATAGTTGGGCGCGAGCTTGCCGGTTTCGACAAAAGTCGGTTCGTCATTGAGGAACGGGGGTTCGTTGGAAAAGGGGTTGTCGAGACGGCGTGCAATCGCGCCGGGACTGATGATGGAGCCCGTCTGCGCAGCCACCTCTGAAGGCGGACCAGAATCCAATGTGGTGCTCGAAATGCTATTTGCCAAAAGTCGCTGGGCGCGGTCGATCAACTGGCGATTGTCGGAAAGCGCCGCTTGGGACCTTCTCAAATCTCCTTTTGGAACCTCGATGAGTTTGCCGTCGCCGGTGGCGCGGTTGTATCCGCGTGAGTAATGATTCTTTTCTTCGGCGTCATCGCGCGAAGAAGCATCAAATTCCTTGCCTAGCGGAACTTCCTGCGCGCCGTCTGGTGCGCCATGGCCATAGCCTTCTTCCAACGCATCCAGCAAATCTTCGAGAACTTCAGATGGCATTTGCTCGAGTAGCTTTCGAGCATCCTCAACCCCGGTGTCGCGCTCTTCCGCAACGTCATCGGAACGACGACCAACACTCCGCTCCTGCTTGTCGTCGGTTGGAGCATCGCCCTTGTGACCGATCGCGTCTTTCTGTGAGCGCGACGGTGACGACTCCGCCTCCTGATCTCCACGGCCAACTCCGTCGCCTTCCTCGGACCGGTTGCCATGTGAGGATTCTGCGGACTCCCCCGCGGAGCCTGCACCCTTTCCGGTGTCGTCGCGTTCGCTGCCTGTGTCGGACTCCTTTCCGTTTCCAGAGGATGAACTGGATCCCGAGATTCCTTCGGAGGGGCTGTCTTGCTCAGCGGATTCTCCACCGCCGTCACCATGACCCTTGCCGCCGCCGTCGTTCCCCTTCTCGGCGGCGCCCCCTTCCATGGATTGTTCCTGTTGCTGGCCCGATTTACCTTTTTCTTTCTGCTGTTTTTGTCGCTGTTTCAGGACGTCGCGAATCAGTTTTTTAAGCTCCTCAGGGGATAGTGACTTGCTGACGTCTTCCGCATTCTCGAGTTCGAAGTATTTGATGAAGCGATCGGCGATGATGTTGGCGGAAGCCACCCAATCACGGCTCGCCTCCTTGAGGGAAATGAAGTCGAACGGATCGTCAGGTTGTGCTTCGTAGCAAGCCAGAGCATACGGCTCGATTTCTTCAGCGAAGGCGCGTGCCCGAGGGTGTTCGATCCGGCTGGCGGCTGCCGTGTAATGATCGCGAAAGGACTTCGGATAAAGCGACGGGACCCAGAGGCTGGTCCAGAAATCGAGAAATTCGCGGTGTGGAGGTATGTCCACAGTGCCGTGGGCCTGTTCCGCCTCGCCACGCTTTTCGGAGATCAGATTGAAGAACTTCCGGAATGCGCCTGCACGCGACGGGTCAAACGTGACCGCGGCGCGGTCGATTCGCCAATCCTCGAGATGATTGATGACCTGGCTGGCGAGCGGATTGCGATAAGCCGGCCAGTATCGTGTCCATGCGGCATGAAACGCTTCGTGGGCAATGACCGCTGCTGCGCAGGCGCGTTTTGCGTCCTTGCTCAAGGGCGCCTCCACAAGCGTCTCCCCCAGGGCCTCCGTGAAAACGATGCGTTTTCTGATCAGGTCGTAGTAAGCCGTGTCGCTACGTCCATCCGGGACCAACTGAACATCCGTGACGCGATCGATCGCCCTGGGCACGGAATGGATTTCCGTGCGGGCAATATCAGTGAGTTCGGTTCTGAGCTCGTCGAGAGAGTCCACGACTAATCGGAAAAGACGGGAAGTGGGCGGAAATCACCAAGCGAACGAAAAGTGAGTAGGATCGCATTGAGATCCGAGGGACGGTAGGCAACGTCGGCAGCCAGCTCAGGAGTTAGCTCCCCTGCTCGAATGGCGCGGACCAGCACAGTGAAATGCGCGTTTGAGTCGATACCGAACGCGAGCACGACGTCTGGATCAGGAAACGTGTCGACCTGAGCGTATTCGAAAAGCCGTGTGGCAAGAACGGAAGCGTCTGTGGTCATGATTCGAAGAGGGTCGCCTGTCTGGTCGAGGTTTGCGCGCGTGAGGGAGCCTGTGCGCCATCGCTCACCGACTGGGCCATGGGAATTTCCGGGGCCTTCTGCTGTGCCTTTGTGCCCTTGGAAACGATGGCAGCTGCCCGAGCCATCTCGACGAGTTGGGCTTTGATTGCGGCGTCGGTCACAGGGACCTGCCTCATGCCTGTTACGATATGAACCTTGGTGGCGATAACCGGATACCACCGCCCTTGCTGGGAAAGAGCCACGTTCTGCCTGAGAAGGAAGTCGGAGTATGGGAGGTTTTCCAAGACTGGCTTCTTGTCGTCCGTCGCTCGTCCCGTGAAGACGGTGTCATTGCCATCAACGTCGGCCCGAAACACAACCGCCTCGCCGGTCTTGATGCCCGGATCAAAAAAGAGCTGGCGGGCAAACCGAGTCAGCGCCTCCTGAGAGGCGAACGAGATGCGAGCGAGTTTGTCGGTCGGAGTTCCGGGAGCGGCCGGTTCACGTGAGGCGGCCACAACGTGTGCTGTGTCCATATCCGGATCGACGTCTACTCCGATGCATTCGCCATTGGTCTTCTCATTGATGTAGCGATGTAGCGGAAGCAGGGCTTCATTGGTCAGATTTGCCGAAGACCAATTTTTGGAATTGAAGCTGCGATTGAGCAGATGGCGGGTCTGCGCGATCGTTTTAAGTTCCGCTTCAGGGTCCTGTTTGACGTATTTGGCGAACAGCTTCTGAAGATCCATTTCGCGCAACTTCGCCCGCGCGATCATAGCCTGGAGGGTGCCCTTGTTTCCGGACTCGTCATTATCGGCGAGGCTGTTGATCTGTTGCGGGGCAATGATCTGCGCGTCGCCGTCTCGCTCGAATGTGTATTGATCGAGAACCTTTTCCTCGATGGCGATGCTCAGGGCCTCGGCGAGAATCTCGCCATCAACCTCTTTTGCAGCATTCGTGACATCGAGATGTCCTTTGGACGACTCGAGCGCCTTTGAAGCCACGATATCATTGAAACGGCTGAGCAGCTGGGAGAGTGAGCGAACCGAAGGCTTCGGAGCATCAACCTGGAGCCCGAACGTGCCGGGGTGGAGACGACCTCCGGGCACGGCAGCATTCTCAAGTTCCTGTTGAAGGGTGCCGATCCGCTCGGCGAGCTGAAGAACGTCCGTTCCTTTGAGGACACGACCGACGAAGGGGACGCGGTCATCGACTGCAATCGAAGAAAGGTCCGTGGGTGCGGTTTTGTCCGGAGAGCGGGGATTGTTGGAGGCGACCAACGCCATGACTTCTTTGCCGAGGGAAGTGCCGTCTGAACGTGCCCCGAGGTAGCTGGCGATATATTCGCGATACTGATCAGCGTTGCGCGGGGTGACAGCGAGGCGATCGCAGCATCCGATGATGTCGGCGCCGAGAACCGAACGACCTTGATATTCCTCGCTTGGAGGATTGGCCGTGAACATGAACGCCGTATTGAACCCGAAGCGAACGCTCTCTGCACTGAGGAAGGTGCGAATCTCCTGCTGGTTGGCGACGTTGAACTTGTTGACCTCATCAATGAGGTTGACCATGTCGGCGTGCTGGCCAAGCCGGATTCTGCCGGGGTAGTGAACGGAGAACGACGTGGAATCGAGGGGATAGCCGTCCCTTTTCGCGATATCCGCCCAATCTTCCTTGCCGAGTCTTTCGTGGGCGTCGACCAGATCGCAGCCAAAGGTGTCCGATGCTTTCGAGAGGCGCTGATAATACTCGAGGCGGGCCGCCTGAGTTTGAAAGAAGCCCATACTCGCGAGGCCCTTGACGTAACTTTCGAAGTCGCGGTCCTTGGCTCGCATGCCACCGGTGATCAAATCAATGCGGACATCGGAGGTTTGGGACGGGGATCCGTCGATGATGTTCACGGCGATCCCGAGCACGGAATAGGCGGCGAGAACGGAATGGGTTTTCGAAGCACCGGTGGGGCCTTGAAGCAACGCGGGACTGTAGGCGCCGGGTCGGGAAATTCCATGTTGGGTGAGGATGTGAGCCATGTTGAGCTCAAGTCGCTCATCCCAGAACGTCATGGGGATGATCAGCTTTCGCTGCTGTTCGACCGCCTTGATAGATGCGACGGAACGAGGAACGGCATTGGGCAATCCCAGTCGCTTTGCAGCCTCCTGCCAGATTTCCTCGGATTGCGAAAACTTGGTGGTCTTGGGATCCCGACCGGAAAAAGCATTTTCGATGGCGGTCATTTCCGCTTGAGGGAGCGCCTGATCGAGAAATGCGTCGCGGATGATGCTGCCGGACTTCAGCCAATACGACGTCCGGAGAATGCGTTCTCCGCAGAACGTCGGCGTATCATACCAGGTTAAATGGGAAAGGGCTTCCCTTAGCGCATCGGCGACGGAGCCCTCTTCAAGTAAAGCGGAAGCGTGCATGTTAGGACCAGAATGTTTCGAAAACGCAGATGGTCAACCGACCTTGGGGTTTATGGGATACGGAGTGGCGAACCTCATGGGGTATGATAGGAACCCATTTGGAAATCTGTAAGGGGCGTGAGAAAGATTTCGGCAGCCGGCAGTAAGAGAAGCATGATTCAGGAAGGATGGATTCCGGTAACGGTGAGCGACCCGCGCGAGAGTGTGATCGTGGAGTGGGCAGCCGCGCCGGTGCACAACAGGGCGAAGCTCCTGAATTATGCGTTGATGTGGGCGACGCCGTGCCCGATTCGGTATTCTCTGGACCGCCTTGGTGGTCTTCAAGGGACCTGGTCGTTTCTGTTGGAAACCGAAGCGCCGCTGACGGCGTCATTGTGTGATGCGTTTCCGACGATCGATTTCGGAAAATATGAGACGGAAGCGGCCGCCGAGGCCTATTTGAGGCCGACGATCCTTGGGAAGTCGCGTTTTGCGCGAGACTTGGAGCGTCTGTTGAAGCGCCGGCGCCCCGAACATTTTGTGATCATCTTGAAGGATGTAGACCGGGCGCATCGTCGACTTCAGTTGGCAGTGCGGGACGTCCTGGCGCGACAAGCGGTTGAGGAAAACGGCCGCAAGCTGGTTTCGACCGATGGTCACAACTTCATTTGCTTGGTGAGTCCGCCGGCCCGGAAACTGATCCAGAACTTGAAAGCTTTGTTGGTGCCGGCTGAGGCGCGAGCACTGACACCCGAGATGCTTATTGACTGGCTGAGCTGGAAGCTGGCGGCGCAAGCGTCCAACGGATCCGGTCATGAGAGATCCATGGTGAAGATGCGTGTGGACAACGTGAACTTCTCGCAGCTGTGCTGGGAGCTGGCAGCGACGCGGAAGGCACCTGCCGCGCTGCCGGAATTCTTCGCGATGCTCGAAGAGGCGTTTTCCTCCTATGGGAAGGTGCCGCCACCTGCCGGCATTGAGAAGAAAAGGGATCGGAGGCGCTATTACCTGACGGGAAGCCGGGGGGATCTGACCTGGAGTTGGGAAACCGGGGCCCGGAGGATGACAGTGCCGATTCCGGCGAGTCTGATACTTCCGCTTTTCGAGGGACGTTCCTACTCTTAGGCATGTCCGAACGGAAGGCGAAGCGGAAGGAGGTCAAGCGGAAGCGACCGCGATACCTTGTCCGGCTGTCGTCGACACTTCTGGACATAGGACTCTGCATGCTGGTCCTTGCGCAGTTTCAGTTTCTGACCGGACCCTTGCCGTGGTGGATGCTGGGGCCTGCGATTCTGTTCTACTACGCGGGGTGCGAAGCCTGGTGGGGTCGGACTCCGGGGAAATATTTATGGGGAATTCGGCTCGCGACGGTGACCGGGGGGGCGCCGTCGCGAAGCCGCTTCATTTTGAGGTGGGCACTGAGGCTGTTGGGTCCGGTGATGATGCTATCGTGGAGGCGGGTGACCTTGCTTGATGCGCTCTGTGGAATGCGGGCGCGGCGATCGGAGGCGAGCATACGATCGGACCGGGAGGAAATCCTTCAACGTAGTTTGCGATGAAGCAGCCGGTTGACGATGGGGATCCAACGGGACATTTCGAACAGCGATGCTGATTGCCTTTGACTCCAGCCATTACGTCCATGCCAAGGAATCCCCCCGGCGGCTGTGGGACCTATTCCACGAGAGCGGGACTTCGGGGGCGGAGGACGATCCGGAATGGGTATTGAGGACCCGCAACACGGCGATCGTGAAGCGGATGATCGCGGAGGCAAATCCGGACGCGATGCACCTGCCGATGTCGTTGAAGTCGGGCGATCAGGCGGAGTTCACGCGGTTTGTATTCGCGTTGAAGCGGCCGGTGTTTGGAGCGGTGTTTTACAACTCGCCGGAGGTTGTCAGCGGATGCGACTACGTGGAAGTCGAGCCGGATGGGAGTCTGCATCTGGTGGACATCAGCGCGGCGACGAGCGTTCAGGAGCATCACTTGAACCGACTGGCTTTTGCGTGGTGGGGAGCGCAGAAGGCGGGGTATCGGGTCGCTGGTGCATCGGTGCTGCACATCGACTCGAAAAAAGAGCCGTCATGCATAACGAAGCCGGAGGATTGGTTGGAGAAAACCGAAGTCTCGAAGGAGGTCTATCCATTGGTGGGAGCGGTCGAGCAAGACGTGAAAACCTACCTGGAGGCGGTGAGGCAACCAACGCCGCCGGATTTGAGTCTGGATATCATCGGGAAGATGTCACGGGAGGAGCTGATGAAGTGGTATCCCAACCTTCTTCGTCCCGACAGCCCGTTTTGCCTGCTGAAGGTGAGTCGCGCGAAGGCGATCGCGTGGGCGCGCGAGTCCATGGACATCATGAGCCTGCCGGAGGAACAACTATCGGTTCCGCAAAGGCGGCAGCGCGAGGCGATGCGCAATGGGGGGGTGTCGGAGATGGGATCGCTTCGGGGTTTTCTGGACCGATTGGAATTCCCGGTGGTGTTTTACGATTTCGAGACGGTGACCAGTGCGATTCCCACGTTACCGAATACGAGGCCTTATGAGCAGATGCCCTATTTGGGGGTGACGACGCGAATTGAATCGCCAGGGGCAAGACCACAAACCTCGCATGTTCTGGTGATGCCTGGGGAGGGCGATCCACGGAAGGCGATGTTGGAGGGATTGCGACCGCATTTTGAGGGGGCGAAGTCGACCGTGGCGTATTCGCAGTCCTTTGAGCATCACGTATTGCGGCGATGCGCGGAAGCCCATCCCGATCATGAAGACTGGGTTGCCGGCGTGATCGAACGGGCGGTGGACCTTCATGAGCCCTTCCAAAAGGGATATGTTTACTTCGAAAGCCAACAGGGGCGGACCTCATTGAAGGTGACCGCGAAGGTGCTGTTGGGGGAAGATCCGTATGAGGGAATGCCGGTTCGCAATGGCAGCGTGGCGATGGCGGAATACCTCGAGGCGGCGGACGCGAAAGCGGCTGGGATGGACATCAAAGGCCGGCTGGACCAGTTGGTGGATTACTGCCGGGTGGACGTCGAGATCATGCCGAAGATGGTGGAAAAGCTCGAAGGTCTGGCAATGGTGCCGAGTCGGTTTGCGCAACCGGGACTCGGGGTGGAGATGGTCGAGAGCCTTGGGGATGGCATGCGCCAGCAGGAGGCGGAATCAGGACATACCCAGACGCTCGGTAAATAGAATATCGAGTTCGGCAGTTACGGCGGTGAGCTGTTCCCAGAAGGCGGAGTAAGGAATCTCGAGGAGGTGGTTTTGTGAGTCGCCGGTGCCGACGCCGATGAGCAGACAGGAGGGATAGACGCCGATAAGCCGATAGGAATCCGGGATTGGCTGAAGGTTTCGGCAGAACGAGAGGATCCGTTGGAGTCGCAGGGAGATCATGAGGGACTGGATGCAAACGCATGGGGGTCGGAAAGCCAGGTCGACTTTACATACCGGTCTGCCTTGGAAGAGCTGCAAATTGACCTTCGACTGGATGGCCTCGATGAAAGGGACGGCACCATAGGATGTGGCGACCTGCTTGCTGAAGTCGCGGGGATCGGCATCTGGGGATGCGACAATCATCGGGATATAACGGGTGGGGGTGAGTTCGGTGAACGGGAGGGGATCCGGGGTTACCGGGAGAGAGAAGGTGAAGCGGGAGGGGCGTCGGGTGGCGAAGGTGATGAGCAATTGCCGGTAGTCGAACAGGCGGCTGCTGGCGAGCTCAGCGCCTGTGATCCATGAATAGGCGAGCCGGACGGTGTAACCGAAGACAGGAGGGATGGTATCAGCGAGCCATTCAATGGGAAGTTCGGCAGGTAAGTGGACGTCTGGAGATTCGAAGGCGAGGGCGTGGAAGAGAACGGTGTATTGGGAATCCGGGGTGCTGATATGGAATGCCTCGTCGCGGATACGCTTCCAGAAACCGGTGAAGAGGGGGTCTGATTCCAGTGGGGGCCAGGCCCAGTGGCGGAATTGGGCGGACCCGACAATTTCCTCGATGGCATGCGGCGCAGGCAGGTGCGCGGGGACCTGAATCGGGGAAAACTCAGTCGGTTTCACGCCGAACGATATACCCGGAGCGGTTGGGAAATTGAAGCGCGCACTTAGGAAAGTTGGGGGGTATCAAAAGAGGCTCAAAGGGGGTAAAGCAGGATCGTAATGGATGCTCACATGTCCAATAAAAGTTGTTGGATAACCCAAGGGCGGTGCTATGGTGAAAGGGAGAGCCTGCCCGTATCCAAAACCATTTTATCACCCGATGAATGAGGCACCTGTAAACCCGATTGCATTAAAAGAGAGTTTCGCGACCGAGCTGCTGCCGATCTACGAGCGGCAGTTGCAGGTCATTGAAGAGAATCTGAGGATCTTCGAGTCGCTGAAGAAGGAGAAGCTCGAGGAGATTGCGCGCATCAAGGGCAACTCGAAGGGGGCCGGCAAGACAGCGGCGATTGCGCCGGAGTCGGCGACAGGAAAGAAGCGTCGGATTCGTCTGACGCGCGAGGCTTACGAGAAGCGGCGCGAGCAGATTCGCTCGTTGTATCTCGAGCAGGGTGTAGCGCCGCGTGAAATCTGCGCCAAGCTGGGGTTGTCGCGCAAGACGCTGGCGACGGAGATCACGATCATCCGCAAGGAAGCGGGACTGAGGGGCGACGAGCTTCCGAGCGAGAAGCCTGCGGCCAAGGCCCGGAAGACGAAGCCGGCGGTGGTTGCCAAGCGGGCTGCCGTCAAGCGGCGGAAGCGCCGGCGGGCGCGGGCGGCGGCATAGCACGCCGGAATTCCGCAACGGCGCAAGCCTCCCAACGGGAGAGGAATTGACCTTCAGCGAGTGGGTTCGGGACGATGGGCGAAAGGGTGTCCCGAAGTTCCTCGCGGATCTGGGCGCGTTGATCCGGAGAGAGGCGGATCCACCATAGGCGCACGTCATTGAAACCGTCATCGCCGCCGTGGCTGGCGGACCATTCTGGGAACAGTTTGTTCAGGCAACTCCAGGTGTAGGCTTCCGGGTTGTTGACGTCGGGGAGTTTCGACAACCGTTTTGCGATTTCGTCGAGAGCCCAGATCCAGTAGTTGCGGGACCAGTCGTGGGAGTCGAGAAGTTCGCGGACCTTTGCCGGGGTCATGTGGAAAGGGGCGCTGGTGGCGCGAGAAAGAATTTCCACCCACCAAAAACCGTCAGGAGAAGCCGCGGGCCGATTGGCGACCGCGTCCGGAGCTGACGTCGGGGCGGGCATCGTCGAGACGACTGCGGCAACGGTGCAGGCGATCGGCCGGGGAGCCTCCGACTCGGGGGTGAGTCCCGGCGCGGGAGCCGGTGAAGATTCGAGGCCGAGCGGGAGGGTAGCATCGTCGTGGCGTGGGAGCGGATCGGACGCGGAGGCCGGACCGAACCGCAAATCGATTGCAACGACATTGCGACCGTTTTTAATCGGCGAATATTGGAAGTTGAGACCGGCAACGGCGTGCAGCTCGCGCTGGGCGGGTTTGAGCGCCCAATGGTAAAGCTGACCCGGACGTTGGTATTCGGTCGTCAGTCCGAGTTCTCCCCGTAGTTCGTTGAGCTCAAGCCTCGCGGCGGCAAATGGAGAATCCTGTTTGCGAATCGAGCAGTAGAGTTCGTAAATGGCCCTCGAGTAGGAACTGTGGCGAAATCGTGCCATGATCGCCATGTCTTCCTGTGTGAAGAGGGGAGGGAGGTTCGCGAGCATCGCGTTGGTCCGAGGGTCGAGCCAAAGGGTAACGGCCGAGCCGTCCGGGGAGGCCTCGAAACCGGCGATCCAGTTCCACGCGGCGAGCCCTGGGGCCCCGGCCGTCACGGGCTTGGTGCGCAGACCGTTCAAAAGCTCAATAATCTGGTCGAAGGAAAGTCGCCGGCCGAACGCCGTCGATGAGCGGTCGACGACAATCTCGAACGATCCATCCAAACCCCGTCCATGCTGTTTTTCCTTTCTAATCCATAGCAGTAACCGGCGCTCAGGGCCGGATAGACGGTGGATCCCCTGCAAAAACGACTCGGAAGGGGTCTGACGCGGAGTTGCAGGAAGCGTGCTCATAGCGACTGGTTAGAGGATAGGTCAATGACGGTTAGTGTCAAGAGGCAATAGGTTGATCCATCTCGCACCCGATTAGGGGAGGGGTGAGCGAGCGGGTGGGTTGGTAACGGGGCGGGCTGGCTGGCAGGCCGAGACTCGCAAAAGGTGTCTAACCGCATTGGTGGGGCCAACCTCGAGCATCTAACCTCTCGGCAAACCTAATCGCTGACCCCGTAGCGCGGCAAACCCTATCCTCTAACCGCATACAAGCTAACCTAATCGGGCTAACCGCGTCCCCCTAACCGCGAGCGAAAGCGAGACCTAACCTCTAACCGAGAGCGGGGTGGGGTATACGCGCAACGAAAACCTCAAACCTGGGGTAACCCAGCAACCGCTTCCTCTAACCTGGGGTATCCGTGCAACGAGACTCCCCAAGACTGGGGTATTGCCGCAAGGAGAACTACAGATGTAAGTGATCGCAATGCGCTCATAAAGAACGAGATAAGTCACGATGGCGGGTCATCGCGGCCCTCGAGGTCATATAAAGGTTTCCGTATAATGGTATATTCCAGCCAACAGCACCATTCGGCTGACGCCAATGGCAGGCTGTTGCCATGGAAAAGGGAGGGGATGGAGGGATGGAGATCAGCGGCTTGGCGCCGCGAGACTGCCGATGGCAGCCTGCAACCGGTGATTGAGGATCGCGGAGGCCGATCCATTCAACGTGCCCTCAATCACACTTTGGAAGAGTTCGGAGCAGATATACTCGAACCTTGCCTCTCCCAATATGCAGCACGCCAATTCCAAAAACACCCGGTTGCTAACCGGATCAATTCCTGACCGAGTTAGTCGGGTGACCAGATGGTCAGGCAGCGGGGCATGCCGGTTAAGCCTCGCCCGGATCTGCTCGTCCGTCCAACCGGCTTCCGTAAGCAGATTGACCAGGACCCCGCGCCTCTCAAGAACCGAATCCGCAAAACTCCGCTGCCTGGAGCTCCGCTCGACCCAGAACAACACCTGCGGGTTGTCCTTCCGATCGTAGACGATCCGGGACCGCAACGTCGGACCCAGCAACGGAACCCCATCGAGGGGTTCCACCGAAGTCGACAGCCGGCGCCGCAAAACCGATGGCTGATTGGGAGGAACCTCCACGCCCACCTGCCCAAGCAACGTCCTTGCACGAATCGTCCATGCCCGATCACCACTGCCGTAATTGACCGCCCGCGACGGGATGAACAAATACAGGGCGCGAGCCGTGTCGGTCGGTAGCGAATTGACCACGTCAACGCGGACGTGCAAGACCCTTGCAACGTCCGCCAAAATCTCCATGAAGTGCGGGTGCAACCGGAGGTCGTCCAGAAATTCCCGAACCTTTACCTCCCCCTGGCTCTCGGTGACCTCCTTCTCGAGCGCCGCGCTGTGGATCAGACTGAATTCCAGCGACCGAGCGCCACCATCCATGGTTACCCGAACCCAGAAATTCCGAAGGTCGTTGATCATCGCCTTGATCTGCCGGCGTTGCGGTTGCCCGTAACCCGAACCGTAGGCGCTGCAAATCTGTCGGATACTCGCCGGAATTGTCGGCTGCCCCGGAAAGCGCAACGACAACAGCGCGATCAGTAACCGGACATGGTTGAAATTGATCCGGCTCGAGGGCTGTTGGGGCTGGAAGGGATTCGGCACCCCAAGTGTCCACGTCGCGCCGCGGATTTCAACGGTCCGACCATGAGGCTGTTCCCCAGCCAAAAAGAGGGGGCTCGTCAGCCAGTCGCGAGGGACAAAGGCGCGCCGCTCTTCGGTCTCGATACCCAGGGAAAGCTGATGGGGCTTCACGCGACTTCCTCCCGGTTATCGAGCTGTCTGCGTGGTGTGTGACATGGGCGGGCCTGAGACATGTGCAAGTCTGGGCACCCTTATGCAAAACGTCTACCCCTCCAGAGTCAACCACAATATGTAGTCAGAACGTCGGCGTATCAACCGATATCTTGAGGCCGACACCCTCGAAAATGGCGTTTTTCCGCGGTCTTGCCCCTCCTCGGCCCATCTCGTCGACCCGCCTATTGACGGTTTCCGAAAGAAGCTCCTAGCCTCTGATGCATATCCTTTGATAGGAGGTCGGCACCAGTCAAATGCCAAACCAATTGATTGCCCAGGAAGACTACGCCAAAACGCAGGCCGAATTCTTGAAGCAAGACACCCGAATGCGGGCAAAACTCGTGGTTGGTGCCTGCTGGATCTCCGTCGTCGGAATGGCCCTCGGTGTCACCCTCGACCTCTCGCTTTATCCCCAGCTCTTCCCGGTGATGGTCTCGATCCGCCTCGCCGTCGAACTGATCCTTATTGCCATCATCTTGTTGATGCGCGTCCCGTGGCTCCGGGAACGAAGAGGCCTCGTGTCCACCATGGCCATCGTCATGGCCGTGGTGATGAACTCCTCATTCAGTTTGATGATGTTCTGCGCCGATGGGGTGAAGTCGCCCTACTACCTGGGCATGGTGCTCGTATTCCTCGTGATGGCGGCGCTGCTCATGTGGTCTCCATGGGAATGCGCATTAATGTGCTTCCTTTCGGTCGTCTCATACGCGATCGCCTGCATCCTCAATCGAACGGTCTGGGAGGAGGAGGCCTGGGCCCAATACGCATTCAACGTCGCTTTCCTCGTCGTCGCCTCCGGTGTCTGTGTCCTCGTCGCCTATCACGGCGGACGCCTCCGCCGTGAGGAGTTTTTCCTGCGCCACCGACTCGATCGCCAGAACCGTGCTCTCCAGGACCTCGATCGTCTCAAAACCGAATTCTTCTCCAACGTCAGTCACGAACTGCGAACCCCGTTGACCTGCATCCTCGGCCCCATCGATCTCATCAAGGGCGATGGGGCCGCGCTCTCTCCCGGCACCGTCGAACAGCTCGACATTATCCAGCGAAATGCGTTCCGACTCCTCAAGCTGGTCAACGATCTGCTCGAGCTCATGCGCCTCGACCAGGGCAGCGAAAACCTCCAGATCACGAAGTTCCCTGCAAAGCCATTCCTCTTCGGTCTCGTCCGGGGCATCCAGCCTCTGGCCAAACAGGCGTCGCTTCAAATCGACCTGATTTGCGATGAAGGCGAAATCACTGCCGACGCGCCGAAACTCGAAAAGGTCGTTCTCAACCTGCTCACCAACGCCATCAAGTTCACTCCCGCCGGCGGCCGCATCGTTCTTAGCGGTCAGTCATTCGACAACGGGTATCGACTCGTGGTGAGGGACAACGGGAGGGGGATTCCTGAGGTGGACCTTCCCCATATCTTCGATCGCTTCCATCAGGTCCGCGGCGGCAACGGCTATCAAGGCATCGGTATCGGCCTCGCCCTCGTCAAACAACTTGTCGAGGGGCACGGCGGCCGCATTTCCGTCATTAGCGAAGTCGGTATCGGCACCGAATTTCGCGTCGAACTTCCCCAACACGATGACGTGCCCATTCTCGCCCCTTTGAACGGAGACGTAGAGCCCGTATCCACCGCCTTCCGTGCCGCCGATCGCATCGTGCGTTTCATCGGACAGGAACCCGAGGAGCGTGTTGTCGGCGCCGGCGAGCAGACAATTCTTGTGGTCGATGACGAAGACGACATGCGCCGCTACATCGTCTCGGTCCTACAGGACGAATATCGAATCATCCAGACGGCCAGCGGCCAAAAGGCTCTCGATGTCCTCGAACGCGAAAAACCTGCGCTCGCGGTCATCGACTACATGATGCCGGGCATGGATGGCGTCGAGCTCTGCCGCAGAATCCGCGAAAACCCAAAGTTCGAAAACTTCCGGATTCTCGTGCTGACGGCCCGCAACGACGAATCCTCCAAGGTGACTGCCCTCGAGGCTGGCGCCACCGATTATCTTACCAAGCCTTTCAGCGCCCTCGAGCTGCGCGCGCGAATCCGCAATCACATGGGCGCCGCGCTCAACGAACGCAAACTCAAGGAGCAGTTCGAAGAGCTTCAACGCATTCACGAAAAGCTCAAACGCATGCGAGCCCAGATCGTTCAAAGCGAGCAAATGAACGCACTCGGAGCTCTCTCCGCTGGCCTCCTCCACGAGATTAACAACCCGCTTAACATCACCCTGACCGCGCTCGAATTCGCGATGAACCAGCGCGCGATGGATCCCACCGAACTCAAGGAAGTCCTCGAGGACGTGCGGTCGGGCATGGAACGAATTCGCGACGTCATCCAACGCCTGAAGTCCTTCGCCTTCCACGACCCCATGGCCCCTCCGCGTTCCGTTCCGCTCATGGAGCCAATTGCCGAGGCCGCCGGACTGATCACCATCGACATCAACACGGTCACGTTCGAAACCGATGTGCCCGAGAGCCTGACCGTCGTCTGCCGGAAACCTCAGATGATGCTCCTGTTTTGCAACCTCTTCGGTAATTCGATCAAGGCGTTCCCCAAGGCCAAGCCCCGCGCCGAGAAGCGCATCCGTGTCGCCGCCCGCAAACTCGAGGACGTGACCGAAATCACCGTGAGCGACAATGCCGATGGGATGCCCGATGACGTCAAAGCCCGCGCATTCGAGCCGTTCTTCTCCACCCGCAGAGGCGGACACGGGCTTGGCATGGGACTGAGTATTTGTCAGGGCGTCGTCAATTCCATGGGCGGAACGATCGAGCTAAGCGATAACTATCCCTCCGGGACGGTGGTCACTATTCGTATCCCCAACATTCCCGAACCCACCGACACTCACGAAGCGGTTGCCCGCGTCGAGGAGTCATAGTTCGAATGGCTCACGGCGGAGGTAGAGATTGATGCTGTAGCTGGCTCGCTTGTACGCGCTCGCTCCAACCTTCGCAAAATAAATCCGACCGTCGAGGAACCAAATCCGGCGGTCCTTCAGACCGTTCCGTCGAATCAATCGACCAAGGCCCTGCCGCAACAGGATGGCCGCATCGTAGATGATGCTGTCGAACATGAAGTCCTTGCGGGCGAGTTGGACGGAGGAAATTGCGCCGCCAATCGGCACGCGCAATATCACCAGGTCGGTCAGCAGAAAATCCGCCTCCGGCGGCTGCTCGTTATCGCTGATGTCGATGCCAGTCCATGCGCCGCCAGTCGCGACAAACAGCGGTCTCCTCCCGGCGCGCGACCGTTCCTTGAAATCCGCGATCGCCGTTGTCAGCGTCGTCCTCGGCGAATGCTCGATCACGTCGGGATAGCCGTCCTTCCGCAATTGACGGCACAGGTCGTCGATGTCCCGGTAAGCCGGCGTCAAAACGAGAATTCCACCCTTGGCCGTTGCCGCGACCTTTTCGACAAGCAGCTTCGAACACCGCCGCAACCAGGTCCCATATTCGGCTTCGCCGTTCTCGCTCTTGAACAACGTGAACTGAAGCTTCTTCGCGGCTTTGAGGGACGGGTAATAGAGCGTTGGGAGCTGGTAGTTCCAGCTTGGCGTGCAGGGTTCGCAGAAATGCACGCGATCGTCGGGGATCCAAAGTTTCATCCGCATGTAGCGCCCGGACATCGCGCCGGTGCTGCTTGGCAACAGCAACGTCCCGCTGAACAACGCCGCAGCCGGTAACAACCCCCAGAGATGTTCAAAGGACCTCCGCAAGATCACCGGCCCGGTAATCAGTCGCGCATACCTGCGCACCGGCGAAAACGAGATCCAGCACATTTCCTTGCCGCTCGCGAATCGTGCGCACGTGTCCGCTGCATGCTGAAACGGATGCAGGAATTCGTGGTTGGTCTTCGCCAACCGCTTGGTGAGCTGCTTTAACCGATCAGCCAACGCCTCGGCATATTCACGTGCCTCCTTCCAGAGTTCGTCATTTTCCCCGGATCGACTGTGAACGGTCTCCACCTCCGGGAATTGTCGACACGTCGCCTCAAGCTGCTTGCTTGCGTCCAAGGCCGATTCAGCGAGGGTCCGCGCACGGTGTTCGCCGGCCCAAGGCGAACGATGCAAGACGCGAAGCCGGTAGCTCAGCTCCATCAGGCTCATCTCCGTGCTCTCGATCGTGGAAATCTGGTCCTCGAGTTGGTGCCCCTCGTCGAAAAGTCCAAGCGTAAAGTCGGGAAGAATCGGTGAACGGTCCAGCCGGCGCAGATAGCTGTCCAGACACATCATCGTGGTGGAAGTAAACACGACCGATGCATCCTGCGCCCGCGCGCGAAGGCCCTCGTAAATCTCCGAGGCCCGGTTGTCCTGCTTCGAATCCAACACGCATGTCTCAACCGGAAAGCCGGGCGCCGCCTCCGCGAGATCGTCCACAAGATAGGCAAGTTCTCGATGTTCCCGCGCCAGCGCCATCGACGCCTCCGTCAGCAACGGTCCGCCGTCTTCCAACCATCGAAGCGCCGCGCTCGCAATGGCTGCTTCCTCTTCCGAGCGGCCCATTAGAATTTCGGCCGTCAACCGCAACTTCGCCTCGTCGACAAACTGCTGCCGACCCAGCACCACCGCGATCGAGGAATGACGGGGCAGGGGATCGTTGCGGTCGGCCAACTCGCTCCGATAGGCCTTCAACAGCTGATTTAGAATCGCCAGCGTTGGCGCGAAAATCCCAACTCGTCCCTCACTGTTCTCCGCAATGTGATGCTGCGCGACACGAGCAATCACGTGACTTTTCCCCAACCCAGTGCCGCCCTCGGCCAAGACAATCCGTCCGCCGGCGATGCCCGTCGTTACCCCCTCGAACATCTTGCTCTGCAACTTCTCCCGTTCGCCGTTGACCGGCATCGTGGACTGCCGTCCATTCCGGTTTCTCGTTGCTTCAAATTGTAAATACGCTTCGACGAGTGCCCCGATCGCGTGCGGCAACCTCATTTTTTGGAGCCGTCCAATACGTTCGATCCGCTTCGCCTCATCTTCCGAAACGTAAATTGGGATCCGAATCTGGTCTCCAGGTGCCACCTCTTTCGGCTCAAGGCTTCGCTCAATCGCGCTCCGCGCATACTCACGCGCGGTAACCCCAAGTGATTTGCCGTCTAGCGGCTTCAGACGCGACGGCAAAAAAGCGTGAGTTTGCATATTGACGTTTCCTATAGGCAGCCCTTCCCTTATCGGCAACCCTGTCCTATCAAGTTTTTTTCATAGCATGTATTTCGAATACAGATTTCAACTTCCGGACGGCCAACGTATGAATACTCATACATCCGGGCGAAAGTTGTTGAGTTGGCTGCGGGATCAATTGCCACCAGCGGAGCGATTTGATCTGGAAATATTCAACCGAACGGAAGAAGGACCGATTGACGGGCTCGCACCAGTCCGAATCGGTGGGACGTTCCGAGAAATTGTCATCTACGGGGTCGGTGAAGCTGGCGTCTCATTACTTCAGGATAACGTCGAGAAAATCAGCCGGCTGCTGACCAAGCACTTCGGCGGATGTCCCGGTGAGCGCCGGCGAATGGATAGCTGCGCGATTCACGAGCGCGAGGATATGCTGTCGTATCTACTCCCGATTTGCGTTTTTCAGCGCAACAACTTCGACAGTTACCGCGAGGCGTTTCAGCAATCCCGATTCGCCGATCCGCTTATCCTTAACAAACTGCGGCAAACCATTCTCTCGGGAATTCAACGCCAGGCTCTAATGCTTCAGAGCGATACGCCGGAGTTTGAGATTTACAACCTTTCGGTTGAACGGCTCACCCCGATCGAAGTGAAAAACGGGCGGTTTAATCTCTGCGCGAAAGCCAGGTTCGTCGCTCCGGTTTATATGAAAGGCCCGTGGCATGTCGGCCACCTTTGCAGCCGTGGCTTCGGCCAGATCTTCCTCGAGCGTAAACATCGCACCAAAGTCCCTGAAAACACGGAGGAGGTGAGGGGATGATGACGGCTGGAACGAAGATTCTTCGCGCGCCAGAATTGACGGTAAAGGCGCTTGGTCTAAAGCCCGATGGAGCGCCAGCGCTCGAGCCTCATACCTGCACGTTCTGCGGCGAACCGATCGCTGTCGGTGCTCTTTGCGGGAAACTCGAGGTCGGCGCGACCTTCATGGATGACGCGTATTTGACGTCCCGTGAAAAACCCGGCTGGTTGTGCGGCTTCTGCCTCGCCCTGAAGCCCAAGCGCTTCATGGATAACACGCAACAGGCGTTCATTACGAGCTCGGCGGTATTTAAGTTCGGCAGGACGGAGAACCGCAAATGGCTCCTCGAGAACCTTCCGGAGCCTCCGTTTGTGATCGTGAGCAGCGACACCAATTCGCAGCACATGATTTGGAAGACGCCCGTCAGTCGATCCAGGGACGTCCTGTATCTTCGCATCGGCTGGCGAATGTTTCCGATTCGAATGCCCATCGTTCGGCATCTCGTAATGCAAATGCCCTCGATTCAGCAAAGGGTCGAGTCATCCGCCCGAAAACGTGGAAAATCGACGCTGTATCATCCCTTCCTTTCAGCGGAACCGTTTGTCGCCGATATGAACTTCGGCAGGATTAAAACCAACGTCCTGGCCGTCTTAAATGAAGAGGAACGGGCCTTTCTCAACGAGTTTGGCCCCGGAGAGGTCTGGGCAGCGTGCGTGTTGCTAAGCCCCAAGAAAGCTGTCGAGCCAGAAACTATCAACATCCAGTAAAACCCACCATGAAAGTTAATATTCAAGGAACCCTGACCCTTACCAGCCCCTTGCACGTTGCTGCGCCGGGGGATGCCGTTTGCCAGTTTCCGACCGATCGCGCGCCTTCGAGGTTTCGTTTCGGCGGGATTCAAGACCCCAATCGCGAATGTCCGGCCGTTAGAACCATGTTTACCCGCAAGCCGATCCCGGCTGACGAGCTGGTGGAGAGCAATGGCGACAGCAAGCCACTTCCATTCGTGGAGCTGCCGTTTATTCCGGCCAATTCGATTCGCGGTCGCCTCCGCCGGTTCGCGGCCGATGAAATCTTTCAGGCGATCATTCTTCAGGAAAAGAAGATCACTCTCGGAACGCTGCGGGGATTGCTCTGCGGCGCGGTCACAGGCCAGCCGGCCGGCACGTGCAGTGTTGAAGATCGATTGGCCTCGGCGAAACATTTCTACCTCGGGCTTTTCGGAGGAGGTCCGCGCCTGATCCAGTCGAGCCTGTCCGTCTGCGACTCTTATCCTCTGATTGAGGAAGCGGCCGGCGTCGTGCCACATAACCTCCCACTTCACCCGATCAGGGCCCGCGACATCACGCAGGCCCGCTACTATCGCAAGCTCGAAGACCTCGCCGATTACATTCGGAACGGCTCGGACAAGGTCGTCGACAACTTCTATGCGGCCGCCAGTGAATATCTAGCGGGGCTCGAAGGTGAGCAGTCGAAACGCGCCGCAGAACGCGCCGAAAAGCCCGCCGGCGAGAAGACCAAGAAGACGGGACTGAAATTCTTCGGTGCGATCGAAATGGTCATCCCCGGCGTGCCATTCAGCTTTGATCTCAGCGTGGATACGGAATTCATCGGCCTTTCCGGTCTCGGGCTCCTGATCCAGTCGATCTCGACCTTCACAAAGACCCAGGGCCTCGGCGGTCTATCCCGCGTCGGATTCGGGCGATTTGATGCCGATCTGAATCTCATAGCAAACGGGGAGCTGCCTGCGCCACTCATCAAGAACGTCAACGGAGTGAACACCCTACAGGAAACGGGCAACAGCCTCGTCGAGGAAGCTCTTCAGGCGTGGGCGGAGGTTGCCGGCACTCTCGATGTCAACGAACTCGAGCATCTCTTCCGCCTCGAGTAACCCGCGATGAAACCGTTTACCGTAACCTGGCGGCTTTCTTCGCCGCTGTGCCTCGCACCGTATCCGATCCATCTGGACGGGCTGCTGGCGTGGGCGGCCGTCGATCTCCGCCGGCGCTCGGAGTTTCCCGGCAATTACCTCGAGGCAAAAGATGATCTGCCGTTGGAAAAGGTGAGTGGGGAGGATGGAGCAACGGTGTGGAAGGCGAGCTGCCTTTATGGCACCCCCGCCCTCGAACCGGAACTTCGTCTCATGATCCGGCGGACCGATGAATTCACGTTCGCCACGTGGAGAGGGAAGCTCTTCGACAGCCGGCTCTCCGTGATTACCCTCGGAACCGGTCAGTTCCGGAACTATAGCCTCCGACAAGCCGTCCAGTGGTTTCCGGAGCTCCGAGCACACGGCGTCGGCGATATCGATCTCGTGAAAAACCTCCTTGGCCGGCTTTCGTTTCTAGGGCGCCTGACTCGCAACGGTTTCGGCCGCATCGCGTCGTTCGAGCTCGTCGAGGATCCTGAGGCCGCAACCCTGTGGCGCCGGCGAAACCTCCCGGAAAGCCTCTCGGAGTTTGCCACTGATGGTCATGCTCAAGGGGTCGGGTGCATATCGTCGCCATATTGGGACCGCGCCGCGTGGACCAACATCCTCGAGTGGCGCAAGCCCGTGGATTTTCCAGCTCCCGCGAACCAGGGGCAATCAGCGGTTCCTACGTAAGATCGCGCGCTGTTCGTGAAGCTGTAGGCTTAAAGGGCAGACGGTCCACCGAGCCACTGCCATGCAACCCTTTCAATGGGGTTCGCGAAATCGCTCTCTGAAATACTGGTCGCTCAAAGATTTACATACATCACCGTCGCAACTGGCGGGGATCTTTCCCTGCTTTGGAACCGCGTCAATGTAGGAGGACGATGACGATGATAATGTCGCAACTGGCGGGGATCTTTCCCTGCTTTGGAACGTGCAGCCCTTCGCGGGCGGCGTATTCGCGAGCGGTCGCAACTGGCGGGGATCTTTCCCTGCTTTGGAACGTGCGATCGTGCAGCTCGCGGAGGACTTCGAGGGTCGCAACTGGCGGGGATCTTTCCCTGCTTTGGAACACGCGGAAGCGGAAGGAAAGCGGGTAGTGGTTCAGTCGCAACTGGCGGGGATCTTTCCCTGCTTTGGAACCTTAAAGCCACGAGCCATCATCCATATGGCTATCGTCGCAACTGGCGGGGATCTTTCCCTGCTTTGGAACGAGGCCCAGGTCTCGCCGTCGATCGCGGCAGAGAGTCGCAACTGGCTGGGAATCTTCCCTGCTTTGGAACAGCTGCGGCATGCGCAGCAACTCGACCGCTGGAAGTCGCAACTGGCGGGGAATCTTCCCTGCTTTGAAAGCTGTGGGGGATCGCCTCAAATGCAACAACGAGGGTCGCATCTAGCAGGGGAATATTTCCCTGCCTTGAAATAGCTGCCCGAGATTCACTGGGGCATTGTTCGACCAAACAGTTTGCGGGGAAATCCTGCGTGGGAACATCGACCAGAATGAATCGCCAGCAGCACAAATTGCATTTTGCGGGTTACGTCGTCATCCGGCGCATAGGTCGCTACTCAGTAACGCGCTGGACGGCATGAGGCGAAACGAGATTTCAATAGATGGACCTCTTTCCCGAAGTTGACTGCCAGTTCACAAAAGCGTAAAAAACGGCATGCCCAATTTACAGGTTTCTCGTAGAAACCAGCTGTAACCCCTTGCCTGATAACTTCATACAACATTGGTCATGTATAATGGAGATCGGTATTTCAGAGTGATCGGGCGAGATACGGCAGCTTATGGTCTGGGGGCGGTCGCGGCAGTGTCCATAGATGCGAGTCCCCTGGGTGTGTGAAAAAAAATGTGAACAAGAGCCACTGGGAGCAACTGCTTGTTCGTGAGTGACCAGACGCTCGCCGTCGAAACGGATGAACGTCAGGCGCGCCACTTCTTCAGCCTAGGTCTGAGACGAGACCAGATCGGAGGACGCTTAGGCGCTGCGGTTCGGAAGGGTCGGGATCAGGGCGAAACCCCAAATCAATGGGAGCACTACGTGCTCCAAGAAAACGGGGCTCAGATTCCTGTCGGCGCGCTCATTGCGCGGGAGTTCATAGATGACGGAGCTGAATTCGCCTTCTTTACTGAGATGTGGCACGGCGTTGTCTTCATCGGGCCGGATCTGGTTTGTGTTGATCCGCCGCCTCGCGTTAAAGATTTTTATTACGACCATGAAGACCGCGCTCGGCGGATTACGCGGCCTTCCCGATGTTATTGGTTTTTTCCCTGATGGTCGCATCCGATTGCATGAAGCCAAAAATGCCGGCGCCAAGGACAGACTTCAGGCGGGGCAGCACGCATTCGCGAACATGGCTCGTTGACGGTTATTCCCTGAGAATATGAAGCCAGGGAGTCATTAAGGTCCTTGATAAGCGCGTCGTCGGAAATAATAGAGTTGTCCCCTGCGACGAGTTGGATCGCCTCCAATCTTCGTGATTCACCAACCGTTCCAAGAACCGTGCCATTCTCGATTCGAACAATACTCCCCCACCCACTTTCCTGGAGATGAACCCGCCCATAGAATGAGGTGCCTTTTGGAATGCCTTGCGGGAATCGAAATTCGATTGCCTCTAATCGCGCGGTATTGCCGGAGCTATAATGATGTTTATCTGCCGGCACCCAGTCCAGCCATCCATGGTTCTGAAAATGGCAACGGTATTCTACAGGGAAATTAAACCCGAATACCGTGAACGCATCGGTTTTCATCGCTAAACCGACGGTCCCTGCCACGTCTCCTTGTCGGCCCCAAGACCATCCGAGATTGAAGATCGGGGGCTTCAGAAACAGCGCGTATCTATACCTGAGGGGTCGACTGTGGACATGCGGCAGATTATCAAGTGAGAAACTGGCAGGACAACAACAAATTCGCGGCGAGGTAACATGGCGGCAAATACTGTGCCTGGCGATCACGAATAGTGCATGATTACCAGAGGGGGACGGATCATGAAAAAGCTGCCGATAATAACAACAAACGTATGTAACAGCCACGTAGACAGGGAGAAAAGGTAGAGTATTAGCAGCATCGCACCAACGCAGAATAGCACGGATGCACAATCGCTCGAAAACAGTTCGGCGGACGACGGTAAAGTCGAATAGAGATCGTGCTGAGGGTGCAGGAGGTGGGAAGAGGGCGTCTGATCAACAGCTGTCCGCGTCTTGCAGAAGGTCCGGGGCCACAATCATTCCGAAAACATTCGTCGCATTCTCTTCGATCCAGAACCTCGCCGGATCCCGGAGCCAAGCATCGATTGCAAAGTCCGCGGCCTCGCGGAGCTCGTGAATCGTCGCTGACGGTGCTTGGTCTCTCATGATTGCGTAGATGATAGCGGAGGTCCTGGCTTTCCTCCCCTCGCCTCGTTCGGCGAAGACTTTGAGTCCGTTGGCATCGAGCACCTCGGCACCCTCCTCCGCCCAGGCGAGAAGGTCGATGTTTCGCGTTAACGGGGAAAGCTCGGATGATGGATTATTGAGCACAAGGTTCGCGATGGCCGCCTTGGATTCGGGTTCGTCCATCAAAACCCCCTGTTTAAGGTATCCCATTTGCTCGCGGAGCTCCCCGTTGTGAAGGCCGGCGACAGTGGCTCGCAAAGACCATGCACCGGGAATCTTCAATAGAGTTGCCGCCTCCAGCAGAGGGTCGGTCATCCGGGACTGAAGTCCAACGATCGATAGGGCAAGTTTGATCAGTTCTGGGTCTCCGGGGAGTGTAGCGATGGGAGGTTCAGATCCGAGAAACCTCACCGCCTCCAACATGCGCTGTGCTCGAATCGAACCCAACTCAGCGGCCTCTTTTACCAGTTCCTCAATCATGGGATCGCGAGGGTCGAGGCCCTGAGCGATTACCACGGAAACATCAGGGAGCTCGGAGGCATGTTGTTTCCTTAGCGCCAGCAACAAGTCCGGGGCGCTGGAAAAATGCCAGGCGAGAATCCCGACAAGGAACAATGCCTCAAGAGAGCCCTTATCGGCCTGCTTCTTGAGGTCAGCAAAAGCAGGTTGGCCGATTTCCGCCCAGAGATTCAGGGCGAGTCGCCCGTGGGGATGTCTGTGGAAGGGTGATCCCTGCGGCCGGCTGCCAACATTCATGCGTTCGGAGAGGGGGGGAAAACCATTGCCGGAGATTATCGTTTAACCGCTCCTCCGTCCAATGCCGGCTCAGCGGCCAAGAGAGCCGGCGAGATAAGTCAGCGATTTATCGTTGATGATGAAGTTCCGTCCTAGTTCCTCGCATACTTCCCGCACCGTGCATGAACCTCCAAAGCAGTCCCACACCGTGTCACCGGGATCGGTCAGCAGTTTGATCAAAAAGCTCGGCAGTTCTTTTGGAAAGGTCGCGGGATGAACAGGCAGATGGTGTTGCCGGCAGAAGCGGTGATAGCGGGAGTTCGATGTAGCGGAGGCGGCGCGGATGATGTTCGACGGGATCGAGCCTCCATTGTCACGCGCGAAACCAACTTTCGCGGTGCCGTGCCCCGAGGGTCTTGCCCTACGCCGCTCCCCTCCCCTCCCGATTGTTCTTCTCATGTAGTCGGAATAGGGCAGCAGCACATTCCGCTGGTTCACCTTGGGATGCGGAGTCTTCGACATCCATAGGACATTCTCGAACGCTGATTTGAGACGCACTCGCTTGATGGTGGTCCAGTGGCCAGACACCATTTTGGCGGGGTTCCACCAAATCAGTCGCTGGCATAGGTGAAGCTTGAGATCATCGACCATGCGGAGAAGCACCCGTTCGATGTAGAGACTTTCGGTTGGAACACCCGGTGCGCTTTGCATCGGCATCAAGTTCAGGCAGAGCGAGCCGCTGTCTTTGAGCTTCGTCGCCGCAGTTTTGAGATTATCGAGCAACCATTCTACATAAACATCCCCAACGAGGTTTCCATATTCCCGTGGATTGAGCAGCGGGTATGGCGGTGAGGTGATCAGCAAATCAACAGACTCCTCGGCAATGACGCCGGCGGCGCTTTTCGCGTCAGCCCAAAGAACCGTCCCGTCATCGGACTCGTAAACCACGACGACAACTCCTGGGCGGCAGTTCAATAGCCTGTCGTGTCCGTTGTCTGTGAGCGCCCAGACCCCATGATCGATGCTTTGAACGAGACCGTGAAGCTTCGCTGTCTCTTTTACCCAGCGCACTCGCCGCGGGAAGAGACGAAACCGATTCCGAGATTGCGGATCGTTGAATGCCGAGGCGACCTCCGGCGGCAGTCCAAATCGCTCCGCGAGCTCGTCGACCACATCACGCGCCTTTTTCGGGCCGGCGCTCAGAATATCGATGAGCGGAAGGAGCAGCTGAGAATGCGATGGAATCTCGGTGAACGTATCCACATGACGAGATACGCTGGTTCCCCTCCCCTACCCCCATTGGCAGTATTGTATTCCTGGTTCTGGAGCCGTTGTGCTCGAGAAGCGAGGGAACCGCAAAAGTGCTTCGTGCTGATTCCAAGGAGTGAATGAACAAGTCGACGAATCGTATGACAGCGTGCCACCTCTGGCGAAGGTCACATTGCAACCGTAAGCGGGATCCTCGCGATCGGAATGCGACCAGAGGAGGCATTCCACTTGGGTCCATGCCCGCGCAAAACGCTCGATGAAATTATTGGGCGAGCTCGGCTGCATCGTGCCATCGGCGGCAATAATAATTTCGAGAAACACCGATGGTGTGACGGTAAGGCGAAGCACTGAGGACGAAGTCGTAAAGCGAAGCGCGTCGTTGAGGAGTTCTGATATGAGGGGCGAGAGGGGCGCGGCCATCGAGTCAGGCGTCAGCGAGGGTCACAAGGGTAGCGTGTCGGAGGTCCGTCTTCTCCGCTCGTTCGCTTTCCGAGTAAAGTTGATCGAGCGAACGTAGGTGGAACTTCTGTAGAAAGAGGTCTGTGGTGACGTAACGGAGACGGCCATCGTCCCCGCCGATCGTGTCAATAAATCCGAGGCTTTTCAGTTTTGCGAGCACGGCTCGCTTGTCCCCTCCGAAAACGCGTTCAACCTCCACGGCCATGATGGGTTGCTTGAATGCGACACAGGCCAGGATTTCGAGCTGAGTCGTTGTGAGGCCATCAGGCGTGCTTGCTCCAGCGTCCTCGTCTTCGGAAATCTTTTGTGCCAGACGTCGCGCTGCGTCGAGATAAAGACGATGGAGCCGCATCGCGAATGTGTCGGACAATAGTGGCGCGGCGGGACGTAGCCGGGCGATGCCCGACTCAACACACAGCTCTATTCCAGCGGCAGACAGTTTCTCCGCCATATCCAAAAGCGCGGTCAACACCATGACCGTTGAAAGGTTCGAGGTGTTGTCGGGAAAAATTTCCTCTGCGATGGCATCGCGCATGTCTTGGACGGCAAGCGGACCGCCACAGATTAGGAGCATCTGGACGGCAGCCTTACCGATTTTATCTTTCAGCGCCTTGCTCACTGGTTGAGATCCGGTGTGAGTGTCTTTCCTTTCACCGCATCAAGATACGGACGGAGCACGGATTCATCCGCGAAGCCAAAGCGTTTGACAGCCTGGGCGGGTGTTGTTCCGCCGGCGAGGAATTCAACGACGCAAGCAGCACGGAGGGCGTGGGCGGTAACGGGCACTGAAAGCCCGACTGACTTGGAGGCTCGTGCAAGGTGACGATTGAACGTGCTAGGCGGAATCTTTTGCCGATCGCGACCGGGAAACAGTAATGGCGCCGACATTCCATTGATAACTCTCGGAGGCGGAAGCGAATCGCGGAACCTCCCCCACCAAAGCAATTTCGAGCGAAGATGCTCACTGAGTGGAATGGCCTCCTCACCTGCTGGGAACGACCCATCTTCCTTCACGTATTCAAGGAAGCGTAGTGGTGCGCTGGCGAGTGTAGTGAAACGAAGACCGGTTTCTCTGATCGTTGGCGCAACCGTCCGCGCCAAAACGTCAAAGTAGGTTCGGTGTTGAGTCTCGAGCCAATTCAGAACGCGGTCGATATCCGACAGCGTAAGCTTCGCGGATTTGAGAGGTGCCGAAGGCTTCTTTGCAGGAAGCGGACAATCCACGAACGGATTGCGCTTCTCGAAGAAATTATAGAGGAACCGCATTGCCCCGTGGAGTTGCAACGCGCTGCTTCTCCCCTTCCCTGCAAGCCACTGGTCGTAAATCTCTCGTGCCTGACTTGGAGTGAGAGTTTCGAGGCTCCAGTCCAAGGCTTGGCAGAAGGCGACGATATCCTTCCACGCCCTCCGATATGCGGTAAGTGTCGATTGAGACAGTCCACTCGTCTTCCCTGCATCAATAAGGGTGTCGATTAACTCGAGGGTTTTCAGACTCATCGGCGAGATTATTGTGCAGATAACACGTATAACAGAATAGAAACCAGAGATTATTGTGCAACCACTCAAAATCTGGCTTCCGGTTCCCGCATTTTGCGCTCACCGTGGCGAGAATAAATCTCGCGGCATCAAAGACTTATACAGTCTCCGCGCCGGGGAGTCGAGTGTTATCTGGCTCCCCTTCCCCATTGACTGCAAAGTAGTTTCTCAAGCGCTGGAGGCCCAGATCCACTAGGCGCATAAATTCGGACGTCGGCCGAAACTTATCGGTCCGAAATCCGAACGCGAGTTCGACCGCTTCCCTCTCGGGCTTACTCAAGGACGCCATCGCTTTATGGATGGCTGCGTGGTCGGCAGCAGCTTCCACGTTGGCGGGTGTGCCGATGGAGTCCTCGAATAATGTCGTGCCGGAATCGAGATTGAGAACGTCAGTTACGTCTGCCGGCGAGGCCTGCAAGCGAGCGGCGATCCGTTCGGCGCTCGGCTCGATCCCCTCCCCTTCCAATTGGAGTCTTGTAAAGGCGACCTTCGAGGCCAGTCTGGCGAGTTTTCGAGGGAGTTTGATGGTGCGAGTCTTGGTCTCCAGGTATTCAGTGACAAATTTCCGAGCCCACCAAATTGCATAGGTGGAAAGACGAGTGCCGCGTTCTGGATCGAACCGTGTGATGGCCTGATCGAATCCAAGCATGCCCTGCTGAAAGAGATCCCGCGCAGTTTCCCGGTCGCGAGTATAACCACTCACGAGTCTCTGAATCATGGGGGAGTGGGCTGCGAGTAGTGTTTCTCGAGCTCTTGCCGCATTGGGCGAGTGAGGGGATTGGGCTTCCGCCAGAAGCGTTGCTTCCTCGTCCGGCTCAAGGCACCGAATTGTCATATTCATGACGGAGGGGTGCGCCGATGGAGGAAAGTGGTCAACCGACCTGGAGAAAAAATCGGTCCGTGACTTTGCGAACATAGTTCCGTGAAAACAGATGGTGCTCGTGAGGTGCTCCCCTCCCCTATTCGTATTCTAGGTATATGCCTCCAATTCGCAAAGTGAGCCATTTCTAATGCCGGGTAGTTCGGTAAAACGCGCAACTATTCTTCTGCAACAAGGTCTGGTGTGTTGGTGATAAGGCCACGCCGGGAGGCCGGGAAAGCACCATGGAACAACGAGTTACGTCACAATAATCGCACAAGCGCACGCACGCACGCGAGCAAGGACGCAGGCGGAACGAAACGCACGCACGCGAGCAAGGGAAAGGGGGCGGAAGCGGTTAAAAGCGCACGATTATACTTGCACAAGCGCGCACGGATGATGTAACGAACGCAGGCATGGTAACTCCCGTGAAAGCAACCTCGCAACTTCGCACGCTCGGAAGAGCGCTCGTTATCACGGTTGGTGTCTCGAAGGGTGGAACGGGAAAAAGCTGGATCGCAACGAATCTCGCGGCCACGCTCGCTCGCAAGGGACATCACACGGTGTTGGTCGACTCGAATACAGCCGCCAACTCGCATAGCGATTGGGCATTCATGGCACATCGCGGCCAAAACCCCGGATTCCACTGCTATTTCGATCCGGAGCCTTTTTCGAGCGGACTGATCGATGAACTAAAGTCGAACTTCGACGTGATCGTGATCGATACGCCGCAGTATCGACACGTTCACGATATCTCTCGTGCTTGGGAGGAGTCGGAATTGCTCGTCGCGCCGGTAACCGAAGACGCTCCGGATTTTCGATTCTTCCTCAGTGAATTGAACGGCATGGATCAGCTGCGAGGTGGAAAGCCGATTGCCGTTATTCCAACTCGCTGCACGATGTTGAAACGCCAGACCATCACGAGAGCCTTCAACTCGTTTCTGGACCAACTCGAAGAAGCGGGAACCCATGTCCCTCGTTTCGAAAAGGGAAACTATCACCTCGATTACAACCAGCGCGTGAAGTCATTGCCCGTGCGAAACATCTATTATCGGCCAACGCCGGAAGATCACTGCAAGCCCGTCGAGGCGTGGACAAAGAAGTGGGAGGTTCATGTGGACTGGCTTTTGGAAGTGCTCCGAGCCGAAGAGATTACTTTGCCCGCGCCCAAGGGAGAGGTCGACGCACTCGATCAATTCCGTGAGACCGTCACTCAAGAACACCTCAAGAACTACGGACTGCTTGTAGCATGAGCGAGACCAACGACAAATACGCCGCAGTTAAACCGCCGCCTGTCGTGAAGCGGCGCCATCCGATCCCCAGCACCTTTGGGGATCCTCCGTTGAAGCCAACCGCCTCAGCGCCGAGGGTATCCGCGCCCAAGCCCCCGGAGACTCAACCGGCTGATGCCGGTTCAGTGAATCAGAAGCCGCAGATGTCCATTGTTACACCGCCGGTTTCGGAGCGGGTTGCTCCAACAGTAGTTGCTCCGCGCGTCGCGTTGGGCGCGAATCTCGATACGTTAGCGAAAGCCATCCAGTCGGCACGGGTGGGGGAGAATGCGAAACCCAGTTCCGTGCGGGTGACGCAGCAAATCTACACGGACGTCAGACTCTTCGCGGTGGAGCATAATATCCGTCCTGTGGCGAAGGTTCTGCATTATCTCATGCTCTCCTCCTTGCCAGCGGATGGAGATGATCTGCCGGCGTGGCTGCTAAATCGGGCATTCGACGAAACGATTCACCGCCCTGTGGCGATACCGATTATCATGGATGCGGAGCTGAAGCGACGGACGCTTGCCCTTGAGACTTACCACGGCATCACAATTACCGACCTGGCAGAAGCTGTCGTGCTGCGATACCTGCCGAGTCGCCCAAGATTATGCGTCCCACGGCGTAGGGCAAGAAGGCGTGGGATAGTCGTGCAATAGCGGTATTCAGTAATCCGCTGGAAAAGCCGCGACGGATCGAAGACCCGTCTCATCAGTAATTCGCGCCACCCTCGGAGGAAGTGGCTTTTGCGGCAACGGTGGCTGGGCGGTTACGAAGAGAGGATCGGTTGCCCTGATAGGCTGGTATATCATGATTGTCTTCGGCCCGGTTGGAGGAGCAGGGGGGAGATGCGGCTGGCGGCGTGTCGCGCATGCGCTGACAATGAGCGATGAAATGCCGATAACAACAAGCTGAAGGGGTCTACTTCTCATTGGACTCGGTGAATTTCCGGCCGATGCCGAGTTCCAAGCAAAGTTCAAGCAGCTCCGGAGTTTCCAGGACTTTCGCGATCAATTCTTTCTTCGCAAGGTCGTAATGCTTACCGGCGGCCTGCTTACTCATGCCTGTGAGGTATCCGATAGCTTGTAGGGAGAGAGGGACCCCGTCGTTCGCTTCTAATGTTGCGTCCACGCAGATCCCGTAGCAATTTCGCGGACAGTCCGGCAGCTCGCGTGATAAACCATCCTTGCGAGGGCAGACGCAATCCGCGCACAGGCAAATTCGTTCTTTTGTTCGGGTTTCCTCGCGCTGGGAAAAGAGGAGTCTGGCTGCGACACGGACAGGCTCCGGAAGTTTCGGTGATATTGAGCCAACAAGCTCGAACCATCGTTGTCCTACTTGGACGACGATGGTTCCCGATCCCTCTGGAGGCCGGGATTCGTGGATACGAACAAAAGCGTCGGACATTCCTCGTGAGAGGATAGGAACGCCTTGCGTAATCGCCTAGAGGGGGAGGGGTTATTTCTCCCGTCCCTTTTCCCGGTCGCGGTCAGTCGAACGATGGGTGCTTCGATCATCCGCAAGGGTATCGACTCGCTCTATCTGTTGCGCCGGCGATAGTTTGGGCTCTTGGGAGGCTCTTGCGGCGATCTGCTGCTGTGCAACATTGAGACCAGACACAACCTGTTTCAAAAGCTCTGGATCGCAGCCGAACTCTTCAGCTTTGAAACTCGCCGGATCAAAGGGAGTGTCAAAAGCATCAACCGTCACACCACCGGGCAACGAAGTGATACCTGCCTGGTGAAGCTCTTCGATCCGGTCCATATTCCGGGATACGCCCCAAAATGCACTTGGTCAACCGGCAGAAGAGTCTGTTGGGATGATATCTTGGATGAGCAACTTCAATGTGCGGCGTCCACGGAAGTTCGAATCCATCAACTGACCAACGACATGCCCACGCATCGTGCGCACTTCAGCGATTTGTCGATTTCGAAAGCTGAGGACCTCCAAGATCCGGCCATCCCGGTCCTCAATCTCTCCGCGCATCGTAAGTTGGTTCGAGGTGGACGGACGAAGAGCGATCGCAACATCCGGGATGCAGAGGCAAGGCGTGCGGTTGTCGTTTGAGTCGAATGGCTCCAGCAACATGCATTCGGCGAAGTTTTTCCAGTTCGCGGTGGCGATCGAAAGGTAACGATCGATCGTCTTCCGTCGACGGGCAGGCTGCGGGGCGGCGAGAAGTAAGCGCTCGCGAAGAATGTGAAGGGCTGCGACTCCATCCGCATTACAGGAAGCGCGAAGACCCATCGCCTGCGAGTGCCCCCCGAAATGGAGAGGCAGTCCATCAGCACAACCGCTAACAAGCTGGTGAATGTTTACGCCCTGTGCCGTTCTCGCAGAGAAGGTGTAACAACCCTGCCCCTGCAATTTTGCTCCGAGAAGCACGGGGATGTTCAAGAGTTCAGCAAGCTCGCCGGCGGCAGGTCCGACAACTCCGGGGTGCCAGTCATCGGCCCAATGGATGAGCACACGACCCTGACACTGTTCATGGACGGCCAGCGCATCGCTGACAATCTGATGCTGTAGAGCTTTGCGGCGTTGGTTGAGGTCGGCGAGTTTGCCGGCAATCGTGCACGCCTCTGCAAAGGTTGGGCTGTCGAAAAGTTGAAAAGCAGTCTTCGCATGTTGAAGCCGTCCCGCCGCGTTCACCATCGGAGCAAGGCGAAAGGCGATATCCGAGGTGCTGGGCTTTGAAACGTCGGCAGCGGTGAACAACGCACGAAGCCCGTGAATCTGCGAGTTCGGGCCGTGTGAAAGCAGGTCGCGCATCATGGAGCGAGATGCGATGCCGAGAGAGCTGGCGCAGTCGGCGATGGCGGCGAGACCGCCGATTGCCGAAAGGTCCGTGATCATTCCTCGCAAAGATGGTGCGTCCTTGCCGAGGGCGTGCGCGAGCATGCCAACAAGCACAGCAGCGCAGTAGTCGATTGCGCGTAAATCAGGGTAACGCGAGGGATTGAGCTCGATGACCCGATCACTCGTGGCAGTCGCGCCGCCAATGTGGTGATCGATGACGAAAATCGGAACGCGCGCATCTTCGCCGAAAGAGCTCAAACGCGGAAGATCAGCCGATCCGCAATCGGCGGTAATCAAAAAGTCAAAACCCCCACGATTGAATTCCTTGCGGACGGCGGTATGGCCGACGCCGTAACCGTCGATGAACCGGTCCGGAAGGAATACTTTGGGCTGGACTCCGAATTGGCGGAGCGTGGCGGAGAGGATGATTCCGGAAACGACACCATCCACGTCATAGTCGCAACTCACCATCGCGGTCGCGCCAGGCTTGAGCAGCGGGAGAAGGTGCTTCGCGAATTCAACAACCTCCGGATAGAAAGCGTCGTCTTCGACAGACCCACTGTCATGCTTCGCACTGATTCCACGAATGATGCGCAACGCTTCCCCAAGCGAATTTGCCTCAACGATTGGTGGGCGCTCCCAATCGAAGCAAAGCCCATGCAAGAGGCCCTTCGAATCGTTCATTGCGGGTGCCGTCAATGAAGCTGTCATATATCAGCTGAGATACGGCACGCGAGGGTGCGGGCCGTTAATGACGACGCGACGACCCGTTCAACTATGCCGTGTGTGCAGCATGTCGATGGAGGGCGAGAAAAATGGCACAGAACGCGATGCCCGAAATAGGCATCAGCCATTGCTGTTGCGTCAGGCAGCTGCCCGCGTTGGCGATGAAAAGCGAGACGCCGGCGAGGAGCAACAAGCGGATATGAGCCTTTCTGTCATCCGGGAGAGAGTGATATTGGGACCAGGCTCCGCGGCCGTTCGCCTTCCACCCTGCGAGCAACCAACCTATGTGGCCACTGGCAATAATCGGGTTAGCCTCTGGAGCGATTTTGCGAATGGCCTCTACGATCTCGGCTGCCTCCGATTGATCTCGGCAATGCCACGTCAACCGCCAGATCTCCCCGGAAAAGAAAAGGGATACCGTTATCCTACGACCTTCTGGATTGATCGCGTCGCCGAGTGAAAGGCAACCGAGCGCGGTTTTCGACAGGATCCGGCGCTTCGAAACATCGTTCTCGAACTGTCTCTCATGCTCGTATCCGTAAGCCTTCCACCCGTGTCTTTTGAAATACAACGATCCACCCCTATATCGGTATTCAATCGGGCGGGTTTTCCCGAAGCGACGAGGGGCATATTTCTTGCCCTCAAAAGGCAGGGCGATTCCATCGATTAACCCGCGCTTTACGGCGTTCTCGACGCTGCGAATGAAGGCTCGGGCAGTGATCACCTGGAAGGGTAGGCATCCACGCGCGGGATGACAACTGGACCCCTGTTGGCACTTCCGAGGCGGGTGCCTATTCTGCCGTATGTCGTTGATCCGAGCGCTGACGAAGGAAATTGTGGCGGCAACGCTGCATCCCATTCTGGAGAAGCGCGAACGCCGGTATTATCCACGAGTCCCGACTGAGCGTGTCCCTGGCAGCGGGAGGCAGCCAACGGAGGCAAAGACTGAGGGTGACGAGAAAAAGGCGAACGAGCCAGCCCGACCGCGAGAGAAGCGTAAGAGCGGGGTGGAACCATACATCCGTCGCAAGGATTACGGGATCATCCGCTTAAAGTTCAAACCTCGGAAGAGCAACCCCCGCGGAGGCCCGGCGAAGCTAGTGACCCCGGAAGGAGAGCAATACTGCTATCACGACTCGGAAAAGCATGTCTTCTGCTTTGGTGGATCCGGATCCGGTAAAACCTACTACTTCCTCGACAACTGGATTGTTGCTTATCTGCGAGCGGGGCATTTGCCGCCTGGCAAGGAACGTGAAGAGCTGAAACCGGCCGTTGTGATCATCGAGGCGAACGGCGATTACAGAGACAAGCTCTGGTATCTCGCAAAGCGCTTCGATCGCGTCGAAGACGCCGTCTATTTTGGGCCGGCTCATCCGAATGTTAAGTTCAACTTCTTTCACAACCGGGATGAGCTGCCGATGGTCCGGGCCGGTAAGATGCTCGAGCTGATGAAGGCGTATGAAGGTCCGGGGACCGGCGGAAAAGATCCCTTCTGGGACACCAAGGCGACGCACCTGTTCTCGTATCTCTTTCAAATGCACAAGACGCTCGAAGAGGCGTCGGCACGGGCAGACACCCCGGAAAAGGCTGAAAAATACAAGGTTCCACCGATGAGCTTTCGCCTTCTCTCGTTGCTGCTCATGGACAGGGGGAGGGCAGAAAATGAGGACGAAGTGCGGAAGTCCCATGAGAACTGCGATACCCATGCATCCCTCTACCGGGAGGCAACGGATCGAATGGTCCCGGTGATTCTTCGGCTTGCTGCGGAGTTCGCGAGATTGGAACGCACATTGGATGAGAAGAGGCAGGAAGCCTCACGCTGCTCCGAGGAACTTGAAGTGCTCCAAAAGTCGAGTGCGGATTACGCGACGACTGTGGACCGCTATCAGGGCCTGATGGAGGCCGTCTCTCTGCTGGCTCCAGTGGTTGAAAAGATGAACCTCGAATACCTGCTAGATCGACCGGGCAAGCGTGGTGCATCCGAGGCGCTGCATGAAGTGGCTGGGCTTTTCGAGAAGCTTCACACGTGCGTCGATGATAAGGAACGCGCTAGGTATTCGAACGAGACCGCGACCTATTGCGCGTCGTTGCGCCAGGTCTACGCAGAGCGGATGGCTGCGGTGGAGAATGCCAGGTTGAACGATTTGCGCGGGATCATTCTCGAGTTCAACGAGGCGTGCGCGGTGATGATCGCAACACGGAGCAAAGTTATCAAAGTTCAGCAGTCGGTGGTCGCGCCGAAGTATGGAGCATTGAAGCAGATGCTCGATAAATATGAAGACGCACTGCGAGAGATGGGCGTCAACCCAATGAACGACATAGCGGCACGATTCTTCAACGGGGAATACCTCGATGTGGCAAACGATCGCATGTCTGGCTCGGTTGCGGCGGTCGCGTCCACGGTTGCCAACTTCCTGTCACTACCACCGTTTGATGCGATCTTTCACGAGGAGGGGACGTTCAACTTTCAGGACGTGATCGATCGCGGCCAAATGGTTTACGTGGATATGCCGGTAGCCGAGTATCAACAGGCGGCCGTCATTGCATCACTGGCGCTGAAAATGGAGTTCTTCAGCACGGTCTTGACGAGATCCCGGAGATTCCGTCCGGACGGCACTCAAATCAACCAGGATCGGCCGATCCTATATTTCAGTGACGAGTTTCCAACTGTGGCCTCAGTTGGCGAATACACCGGTGAGTCTGGGTTCCTCGACAAATGCCGAAAATATCACTGCACGTGTGTTCTGGCGGCACAGAACTTTAATGGCCTCTACCGAAAGCTCTCCGAACAGGACATCAACTCGATTCTCGCGAATGCGACGACGTCGCTCTTTCTGCGAAATAAAGACGAGAAGACGCGCGAAATCGCGAGCAGACAGGGCGGGGAAATCTATAAAGGGAGCACGAACTTCACGGCGGACAGCACTCAGGCGTTTTTTGCCGGTAATGATAACCCACAGGGACGCGGATACTCGACGAGCTATGCGCGCACTCCGAGGTTTCCGCCGGACTTCTTCCTGACTCTCGAGGATGGCGAGGGGCTGTTGACGCTCCCTCCACGTTTTGGGCCCAATGCCATTCAGGTTGTTCAACTCGAGGGCACGGAAATCAAAGATCCCGATGGGGGGAAGGGGCTACCTGTCCCTGGTGCTAGGAGAAACGTCACCTGATGTCTGAAGGCGGCATGTCACAAAAGTTCGATACCCGCACCGTCATGCTGGTCCTGCTTCTGACGGCGGTTGTCGCTATCACGCTGGCATCTGACAACGCGGTATATCACGGGCCGCCGAAGACATTTCTTGGCCGTCTGCTTGCGATCCCTCACGCGCTTTTATTTCCAATTTTCAACGATCGAATCTCCACAAACGTCGCCGTTGGCATCGTCTTTGGAGTCATCGCATTTCTCGTAGGGGGTAGTGTATGGTTCCTGGCGCAACGCTTCATCATCGAACCGTTGCACATCAGAAACGCGGTTCTCCGCACCGAGCGCGAAGAAAGATGGTATAACAAGTTCCGGCGCGACTAATGAGAATTTCCCGAGAGGTCCGCAGTAAGAGGTTTCATGAGCGACGATAACATTTACGATCTGCTGAGCGATCCGGCATATAGCGAGGTCGATCCCAAGCGGGTCCTCGAGTGGGACGACGTGACTGAATATCGCGAGGTGATGGCTTACTTCCATCAGCGATTCGGTCCGGGCTTTCGTCCCCCCGCGTTCATCATCCAAGCGGACGTTTTCGAGCGGCTCCTGGTTGGCAATAAGCCACTCTTCACTCAGATGGCGATCCACGATTTCGAAGCCTTCGAGACGTTCAAGGCTGCTTTCGTGAAGGACTCAGCCACGGTCCAATTGATCTTCTCCGTCGATGAGCCCGATCCGGCGCGAAAGGTGATCGCGTTTATCGAGCAGCACCGGGATCCGAACGATTCGGAGCACACTGCATTACTTGAGGGAATGATTGAGATGTCGCGTAAGTGCGGGGAACTCCATCACGATTGGGTGGCGCGTGGCCGGCCGATCTACCGGATCAACCTTCCGGCCCAACGAGGCATCGCCGAGCGTTGTTTCGCTGCTTAGGCCGTCTTCATAGCCTCAGCGAAACCCCGCTCGATTTGCCGACCCGCCTCTTTGCAACCATCAGCGATGGAGTCTGCAATGCCACCGATCAAGGCGCTCAAGACATTGTGGGCTGCGCCGCCCAACCGTTTCGTGAGAAGCACGGACAGTTGGGCGAGCATGCCAATGGGAGCCTGACCGGGTAGTCCGGGCTGGGCGAGCTCAACGCCAGCAGATGCCGGAGGGGCGGTGCCGATTGAATATTTCCTTTTCACAAGGAATGGCTGTCCCGATAGCGACAAGTCGTCAATCGGCCGAGTCGATATTTTTGGGCTTTCGCTGCAATGTATGGCCGGGATTGTCCTCAAGGCGGTTCGGCCGGACTTCGGGAATCAATGGCGATGCACATTCTCCCAGCAATATCGATTTGCGGAGGGCCGCGGTAACATCAGCGGGGATCGCCCCGCATACGTCCGTTGCATAGTCCTGGGCGGGTGAAGGAATGGCGCCGTGGCGGACTTCGAATTCAGGATCATCCACGATTGACGTTTCGTCCTTTGGTCTGGTCCTCCTGATCACGTGAACGATTCCGCAAACAACCGCCCCTGCGAGCAAGCCGCCCATCAATGCGATAACCAGGTAGTCGAGAGCGAATGAAATTGTCGGATGGAGCCGCCGGGCATCCTCAATGACGTCGGGCAGATAGTGCCCGATACGTGCGGAGTCGACGACACGGTATAAGAGGGGGGCGGATGGATCGGCTGCTACTTCAAGATCCCGTGCCGTTTCCAGACGACGAAAAAGTGTGGGATATAGGGCGGTCGCAACCGCGATCGAAATGATGGTGAACAGCGGTCTCATTGGGACGGCATGATGGTATCGAGAAATTCCAGGGACTGTGTCGCGCGCGGACCGGTTCTCTCTGGGATTGGTAGAGAGGCAAATGTCTCGAGGATGAGACATCCCCAGTATCGCGTGGATTTCTCGATGAACTTTTGGTCTGCCGGAAACTGAGCGCACGCGCTTTTGTAGAGCTCGCCGATGAGCTCTTCATCCGGGCGCCGGCGCGCCATATCCGCAAGATCATACACGGCTCGAACCAGCTCGGGCGTGGATGGCGGCTTTCGGACGGCTGGATTGATGCGGAGCTGGCGGGGGAGGGTAAGCAGCGCTTCACAGGCGTCCGGAGTCAACCATTCGTGATGTGAGAGCAATATCGCAGTTTCAGCCTCGAGTGATGGCCATGCCATATATGCGACGCGACACCGACGCATGAGAGCGGAGGAGAGATTGCGCTGATCGTTCTTGGTAATGATGACAAGCAACCGGTCCGCGACAGCATACTGGTCCCCGAACTGTGGATGACTCAAAAGACCCTCCTGCAAAAAGTTGAGAAGGAAGCCGTCAACGTCTTCCGACGCTTTATCCATCTCGTCAAGGTGGACAACAAGGGTTTCCTCGCTCTCCCTATTCGCGCGCAGTGCTCGCGGAAGAATGCCCTCACCACGCGGGTTATTTTCGGTGGCGAATGCCTCATCAAACAGGAGGTCTTTGCGGCCGCAACCAGCCGTAAACTGAAACCGGAGAGTCTGCGCCTTTAGGAACTCGGCAATGATTCTGGCAAGGTAGGTCTTGCCGGTTCCAGGTGGGCCATCAAGAAGGAGAGCCGATACCTCGCCCCTGACACCCATATCCCGAATCGCGGAGTAGGCTTGGTAGATCGCGATCGGGTCAGTCGCAATGTAGCGCCGAGCCAGGTCAACTAGATGCTCCGGCGAGCTCATGGGCATCAATCGAGTTTGGGCCTTTCGTGTCCGTCGCGGGCGGGAGGGAAAAGGCCTCTTCTGTCGCAACCGGGAATGGTGTTCCGGTCGGTCGAATATTCAAACGCAGCGGCTCACCGGACTCTCTGGCTTGAGCCGATATCCCTTCCTTTGACTCGTCCGGTGCGCTCGTCGGTTTTAGTGCGGTGGGTGCTGGGACGCGTGTCGCCGGAATTGATGCGCTCGATTCGTTGACAAGGACAAGCAGATCTCGGTCGAGCGCGGCAATGACGCCCTCGAGCTCGACGGTTCCAGAATAGCCGGCAACGGGAACATTGATGCCTACGGCAACGTCATTCTTGACGCGAACGTGCCCGCGCGAAAAGTGAGGAAGAATGGTCTCGGCAACAAAGTCGGGAACAAAAGAAAGCCGGCCGCGCGTGCCAACAATCGAACCAGCGGCAAGCCACCGCCCCTCCCGTATTTCTTTGCCAAGCACTGGCAGGGTAAGCGGACCGTCGTCGCCGAGAATTGCCGGGAAAATAGCAGCGCCGGCATCGCGAACCTCGAGTGTTCCGTAGTATCGCATGAGCGGAGATACACTAACCGTCGTGGACGGCATCCTCAGGTTGAGCGGTCTCGATGAGAACGTCAGCGGCAGCGCCTTCGTCCACCTTATCGGTTGGTGCGTAATCCTCGGTGGTCTCCACGGAACCCCATACCGCTTCCTCAATGCGTCCAAGGCGTTCGTCAAAGCTGACGAAGCGCTTCGACGTAAAGAGCATCGCTTCCTTCCCGGTAACGACGAAAGGTGGCTCGCTGAGGATCTGCTGGACAGTCGCATTGGCTGAGTTCGCTTCCGAGAGGGATTGCTGCGCGAGCGCGCGGACCGGGTCAACTCGGTCGTCGATTAGTTTCGTGATCGATTCGACGTCGGATTGAGTTAGTCCGGCATTCACTGGCGCAACCTGCTGTTGTGCTTCATCCTTTGTCTGAACCGCCGCTACCGCGGCTTCGAGGTCTGCAACCTTCAGCTTCAGGAGAACCCCTTCCGTCCGATAAATGTGAACGAAGTAGAGTTCCCCGAGGATAAGCGCGAGGATGACGAATCCGACGATGACTCGAAACCAATTCATGCGGGCGCCGACGAAGCGCCCATATTGGCGGCGGGCCACCTTCAACTTCAGCTCTTCAAGCTGCTGAGCTGTAGGTGCTGCGGAGGTTCCTGACTGGTCGCTCATGGTCAATGATTGTGCAAAGGGTGGTGATGTGGCGTGTCGCCTCGGTTACAAAATCCGGCTCTTCGGCATAAACAATTGGTCGGCCAAGGTTCTCGAAGGAATTATGGGTATACCCGCTCGCAACGGCTAGGGCTCCAAGTGAAATCGCGTCAAAAAAGGGACTCCCTAGACGCCTTGTGTCGTGCAACCAATCGGCCCCCTTGTTTCGCCATGTAAACCAATCATTTACGCCAACGTGGTTCACCGCCGCCCGCACTAGGAGCAGATGACGGAAGAGGGGGGCATCCACGACGAAAATCTGCCCTTCATTTCGTAAACGATTCAGCATGCGAAGGCTCCTCGCAATCGCGTCTGCCTCAGAGGATACGTCGTGATCGATGCAGACCGCACCCCCTCCGCAAACGGCCAGCCCAACGATCTTGCTGAAAGCTGGGTTCGTCGCCCCCTGTTTGTAGTAGTAGATGGGGCGCTGATCCTTGCGCATCGACTTCCACCCGCCAACCGGGCCGCCGGCCAGCGCTCCAGCGATGGGCGCGACGATCCATTGAGCAGCGATCGTGTCGGTGGCAGGCAATACGGTCGGCGGGTAGAGCCAGTCCGGCCGCGGCGCGGGTTCAGGAACATCGCGCCCGCAATCAGCCGGCGTGTCGGCACTGTCGAGAGACCCGTCAGAGGTATCCCATACACGTTTAAGGGCCTGCGCCGGCGAAAGTGCGTCACCCTTCAAATTGAATAGCTCCTGGATGCGCCAAAGAGGGCAGCCGGAGTCAGGCACGAGGTTTGAGAGGTTGACCAGCCACGAGGGAAGGGTTCCCGCTGCCGCACGCAGGAGCCAATCCGGCGCGTCATTGCCTGCACTCCAATAACCGAGAACGGCTTGCTTGATGATCGTATCAACGGGCTCGAGGGCACCAATGACGACATCGCCGGCTGTTCGAGCGGCTTCAAGAAACGTCGCGATATCCGAAGCGGTTTCCAGAACGTCCAAACCTGCGAATGACTCGCTGAGGGTCACCGGGAAGGGTTTGCTCGGAGTGGGACTCGCAAGCGCGATCCTTTTCGTTTTCACCGGAAGAGATACAGGCGCGCGCGCCGAGAATCAGTTGGTAGCCGTCCCCGAGGTCGCTTCAAGTAACGCGGTAACCGCTTCAACTCGATTGGCCACACGGAGCTTCTGAAAGATGTTCATCAAGTGGTTCTTGATCGTGTGGGGACTCACGCCAAGCGTCCTCGCAATCTCGTCGTTAGTCAGCCCCTGACATAGCAGCTGCATGACCTCCTTCTCTCGACGCGTGAGTGTGTCGATCGCCTCTTGCGCCTTAGTGCGACGCGGGGTAAGCCGGATCCCTCCGGAAACGCATTGCTCGCCAGTGAGGGTGAGCAAGCCAATATGGCCGATGCAGGCGCCATTCCTTCGGATCGGCATAGCGATGCCCGCGACTGGGAGCTCGCCTTGCGGGAGGCGGGCAAGTGTGGGCTCGATATACGATACCCATTCCACGGAAGCGTTCGTCGGGACCATGGTCGCGTCCAACGACTCGAGTCTGGAGCCGTTACGTTTCTGGCTCGCCGACACACATACGGCCCCATCCTCCCGAAGGACAACCCAACCGGCGACGATGTTGGAGTGCCGCGTCAGGAATTCCTGCAAGGTCCGTTCGACGAGGGGCGGCGTTGCGACCTTCGCGGCGACGAGTGAGGTGTATGAGGTGGCCAGATGCTCGGCAAGGGACTGCAATCCTACGGGCCACACCGGCGCGAACCTGGGATGATCACCGGATGGGTGTTTGTGCTTCGGCATTGTGAGTGCGTTTGCTGGAGATACCTACGCATGCAGCAAAAAGCGTTGCGACGGTATCCATCAGGCAACCGACACTAACGTAAGGAAGGACCACAGACCACAGAAGCGGTCAGTGGAGCGTGCTGAGATCCCGCTAATTGGACCTCGCTGGAGAGGGCTCAGACGGATCGACGGTGAATGCCCAGACTTTGCGAGGGTGGCAGAGTCCGGTATTCCGAATTCTGCGTGGCCGGAAGAAGTGGGCATGCATCTATATACACCGAGGTGACATTTTCGTTGGGGCGTGTAGAGATGCAGTATGGTAGTGGACGCACCTGCACCGCTGAGTCAGTTGACGCGAATGCCACTTCCGTTGGTGGGGGCGAAGGTCGCTGCCGGTTTTCCGTCACCTGCCGAGGATCACGTGGATCGCGCGCTGGACCTCAACGAGCATCTGATTGCACACCCTGCCGCTACTTTCTTCGTCCGCGTGGCGGGGGATTCGATGCGGGACGCGGGAATCGTCGAGGGGGATATTCTGATTGTTGATCGCTCCCTTACGCCCCAAGACCGGCAGATCGTCGTGGCTCAACTTGATGGTGAGTTCTGTGTGAAGCGATTACGCCGGCAGGGCGGGCGCGTGTGGCTGGAGTCGGAAAATCCCGAGTATCCAAGAGTCGAGCTTACCGAAGGGCAGCAACTCGAAATCTGGGGGACGGTCACCTTCATCATCCACAAGGCCCGGTGAAGTTCGCACTAATCGATTGCAACAACTTCTACTGCTCGTGTGAGCGGGTCTTTGATCCGTGTCTCGAGCACGTCCCCGTTGTCGTTCTCTCGAACAACGATGGTTGCGTTGTCGCACGCTGCGAAAAGGCGAAGAAGCTCGGCATTGAAATGGGCGCCCCGGCTTTTAAGTCGGAAGCGCTCTTCCGGAAACACAACGTCGCGGTGTTGTCGTCGAATTACGCGCTCTACGCCGATATGTCTGCGAGGGTCATGCGAGTGATCCGGGGGGAATATCCGGACGTGGAAGTTTACTCGATCGACGAGGCGTTTGCCGCGGTAGATGGTTGTGACGTCGAGGCGCGGGCCTGCCAGCTCCGCGCGAAAATCCGTCAATGGACCGGGATACCGGTCTCAATTGGGATTGCTCCTACCAAGACGCTTGCAAAACTCGCCAACCGTCGCGCCAAGAAGTGTCCGGAATACGGCGGGGTATTCACTCTTCCGGAAAAGGCGGATGACATTCTGAAATCCGTAGCGTGCGAGGACATCTGGGGAATTGCCACGGCATCTACCCGACGCCTTGCCCGATTGGGTATCACGACGGCATTCGATCTCGCCACGGCCGATCCGAAAGAAGTGAGGGCGAGCCTGGGGGTGGTGGGCGAGCGGATTGCCCTTGAGCTCGCTGGAAAGTCCTGTCTCCAGCTCGATCATGAACCGGCGACACGGAAGGGTGTCGCCTGCGCGAAATCGTTCGGGCAACGGATAACCGAATTGTCGGATCTCGAGGAAGCTCTTGCATCCTACGTTGCGCGAACCGCGGAGAAAATCCGAGCGCAAAACTTGCTCGCCACACGCGTCCAAGTGTTTCTATCGACGGACATCTTTCGGCAAGACGCGCCGCAATACCATCCCTTCGGGCAGATGGCATTGCCTGCCCCTAGCGCACACACGCCAGAGTTGATCGGCACTGCACTCGATATCCTGCGTCGAATCTACCGCACCGGTCATTCTTACCGGAAGGTAGGCGTTATGATGCCCGACTTGGTCCCGGCATCGCGAGCGCAACTGCCATTACCGTTCGACGGCGACCAGGCGGCCGCGAAAGCTGCTATTGATCGTTTGGTGGACTCCATCAATCAGCGCTTCGGTCGTGATACAGTCACATTTGGTTCCATGGGAACCGCGAAGAAATGGCGAATGCGCCAAGAAAAGAGGTCGCCTCGCTGGACGACTCAGTGGTCTGAACTGCCGAAGGTCCGCTGAGCCCGCCACGCGCTTCCCCACGCGGGACCGGCTAGTCCTCACCTGAAGAATTGAACTGCTGCACCGGAACGCGCTTCGGGCGATGCGCGAAGTGACGGGGCAGCGTTATGTAAAAGGTGATCGTGTGGATGAGCCACAGCGGCGGTTTGCTATCGATACAGCTCTTGATGAACCAATACGTCGCGAGACATACCGCCAAGGCGAAGGGTGGCGAGTCAGTGGCGACCATCGTCAATATCGGCGCGGTGACAACGGCGATCCACGAGAACCCGCGAAGCCCGAGCATCCGGCGTTGGAGACCGGAGGCGGCTATCGATCGAGTTGCATATTCGGAAAGATCGTCCATCTACGCGGGAACGAAGACGTTGAAAAGCGATGCCAGTCCGCCTGCGGAATAAACGACGACCATTCCGATAACGAACGCCGGGATGGCGCCTTCATCGAGCCTGCCCTGAACGCTCATGAGAGCCAGCGTAGTCGCGTATATGGCAATGAATGGCGTGATTGCGATACTCAGGATCGAGAGTCCCGCGCTGAGTGTATTGTAGATCGTATCAGCAGCTGTTGACTGACCACTTGCGGACTCAAGACCGTATTGGACGGCATAGTAGCTGCCGGTATTCATGTTGATCGGACCGGTGAGCCCGACAATCAACCATACGCCAAGGTAAAGGATGATGGAGCCACCAATTACCCCATAAGCGAGACGACGATGTCCGAGCCAATATGCGACCGCTGCCGCAACATTGCCAATCGTGATCAGGATCGTTGCCGCCTGACGAAGCTTCGTCAAAAAAACAGCGCTACCCGCGCCGGTCTTTTCTGTGATCGCCTGAAAGTCGCTATCCCCTGACGAAGCCGGCGGCGTCGGTTGCGGCGGTGTCTGTGCAAAGACCGTGGATGGACTCAAAAACAGGAGCCCACCGACCAGTGCAAACAAGACGCAGAGGTGCCGCGACAGACGATGAGCGCCGTCTTCCATATACCTTTATGGGCCGCCGTCTCTATGTGTGGAATGCACCGCTACCTAGAAACCGGAACCGGAATCTGCCGCGGCAATTATGCCGATGATGTAACCGCCAAGGCAGAGAATTGCCGCTCCGATAAAAACACCAATGGCGAGCTTCTGCTGTGAAAAGACACCCCAAGCGATCGCGCCGATGATGACGCCGATAAGAAGAATCAGCCATGCGAACTTCTTTGCACTCTGGGCGAAAGTCTGGAACGCGGTCATGGCTTCAGTTGCAGACGGAATGCCGGCGGGGACGTCCGCGGCATACGCGGTCGAAGTCATCACGACAACAGGCGCGAAGGCAACGAACAGGATAAAAACCAGGCGTTGGAGACGAGTCAGGTAGTTCATGGGTAAGGCTAGGAATGAGAAACGCAAACGTCAACCGGGGTATCAGCGCCGTGCGGAACCAGCACCGACGCCCGCCCCGAAGCGACGATTATGTAGGATAGCTGAGAGGTAGAGTCCTTTCCGCCTTGCCTCAGGGAATACGTTGGTCCGCCGATAAGCGATGGCCGGATTGCGTGAGTCAGGGGATGGCAACATGGGAGCCGCGAGCAAAGGGGGGTGATCTGTGCTCAAAGCGGGGTTATAGAAGAACTGACCGGGTGCCAGTGACAGAATGGCGTCCCTATGCACTTTCGGCGCCTCATAGAGCTTCACGGTTCCATCCCCGGTCTCTTCATCTTCTTTCCGAGTGGCTGTTATCGAGTAGCGGGCTTCGTTTCCAACCAGCTTCGAGAACCAATCAGCGGTCTGAGCGTCCCGTGGATTGTAGATCATGATGTTCGGAGAATTCGCCCTAACCTCGCTACCAAACCCTTCATAGCGACCCTCGAGTTGGGAGAGTGTCTGCACACCCAAGGTGAGCATGAAGCCGGTTGACCGCACCTTGCATATCCACTCTGCGAGACCGGAATCGATAAAGGCGCCTGCTTCATCCGCAATGCAGGACACGGGTCGCTGCAAGGGAATGCCTTTGGTCTGGAGATGACTCGACGTCGCTCGAAGGAGGTTGATGAGCATGTTGCCGATAGCAGCCATCTCGACGGGCTGGCTATCCACCGGCAAGCCAATGTAGACGACTGCCGCCATGTCGATTGCTCGTTCGATCGTAAAGCCAGGATTGTAGGAATTGATGGCCCAGTGTCGGAACTGTCCAAGGTAGTTCGTGAAACGACGAATGATTCGGGGAAACTCATCAGGTTCCTCCTTCCGCAAACGCATCACTTCGCCGTAGGGCTGATGTCCGTCCGGTCGAAGGATGGGCTGAATCACCCGTTCGAGGATGTCGATATTGTCGAGAAGGTAACGGAGATCGTTGATGCAATACTGGTAGCCGGTGGAATGGAGGGCGCGGATGAGGTTTCCGCATACCGCCCTCTGCATTTCAATGTAATACCCGCTGCCACTGGGGTCATTGCGATTGAGGGCACGCTTGGGATCCGAGTAGGCGTTTACGAAGGCCTCGGTGATAACGGAAATGGGAAGGATGCTCGATACAAACGGATTCCACGATGCGGTATGGCGGTCCCCATCCTGGAATGGCATCAACGTCATGAACGGCCTCTGCGCCTGCTTCGCGTAAAAATAAAGCTTGTTGAGCGTCCGCATGTCGCACTTTCCGTCGAGAAAGAACACGGGGCGTTTCTTGGACGCGTCGGAAAAAGCGAGAGAAAGCATGAACTCAGACTTTCCGAATCCGGTCGAACCGAGGACTAGGGCTGGACGCGACCGAACCACGTCATGCACGTAAAGCGGTGCATTCCACGCATAGAGACGGCGCCCCATAAAGGTATATGAGAGACGGCGGTCATCGTCTGGAAGGCTTGAGACGATCAGGTCTTGGGTTGGCATCGGCTATGGGAATAACATCTCGGGATGAGACGATATCCCAAAGGTAGGTCGTCTATGGGAGAGCGCCAATATCTCCAGAAAGTAAAAATGAGCCGGTTGACCGAACCCCGCTAACGACACACCCTCCCGACATGGATCTAAATCGCTACCCCGCATTGGTCGCATTCATGAAGAAATGCGGCGTTGCCGATCCGTTTGCGGAAGAGCGTTTCTGCGGATACCTGCCAAAGCCGGTCGCTATGGCTCGTGTGGCTGTCTGGTCGGCGATTTCCGACAAATATCGGCTGACGCATGCTTTTACTGCCGGGCAGATCACGACGATCGTCGACGCGGCGCCAGTGATTGTCGGAAAGCCCAGGATGGATGAACTCGACAAAGTCACGAACATCGAGGGGGTGGCCAGCATTGTAGACGCCCATCATAAGAGCTGGTGGAAGGGCATTTCAGCAGCCGCTCAATGGTGGAGCCTGCGGATGGCGGTTGGCTCGAACGATCTGACCTCGTCGATGCGCAATTCAGGGATCGAGGATCATGAAGCCGCGGCGCTTGCGCTAACAGCATGGCATCAGGAAGCCGGGCATATTCATCCGGACATGGGCAATGCCCGAACCTCGGAGTATTCGATCGAAGCACTCGTCGCCCGAATCCGGCATGGAGCGCGGGTGTTGGCAGAGCGGCCGGACAAACGCGCCAGCACCATCATGGACATGACTTGGAACGGCAAGATCGAATGGGTCGCCGGGCTGATGGATGTCGCAGATTTTGAACGCGAGCATATCCCGTCGAATTTGCCGGTAGAGCCCAAGAAGGAGAATGTGGGGCTATATGCGTTTGTTGGACCTCGGTCCATTACAGATTACGAGAGCCTTTCCTTGGGCAACAACTCGCGTGGTGCCAACGAGTCGCTGGAAGGCTTTTTGCAGCGCACGCCGATGGGAAGCTTCGTGGCGATACAGGCATCAAAGTGGTTGAAGTCGCTGCCTGACAGTGAAGCGGATGGGATTTACGCGGCAGCGCTTACCGGGTATCAGCAGGCCCTCGAGTTTTATAGTCCCATTATTACGCCGAACGTCTCGATAACCGATGTTGCGAGGGTTGCGAAGATGGAACAGCTCGAAGCGGCGAAAAGCTGTGGAGGGGTGCAAATGGACCTGGGCATTGTGCCGGCGGCAGAGCCGAAGTCTCGATCCCAGATCGTTGAACAGCTGCTCGGAGAGTTAGAGCCATACGTGGCGAGTCGGTTCGCTGCGTTCGCTGCGGACACGTGGATGTTCAAGGCTCTACAGATGGAGTCAAAGTCTGCCCATCTGATCGTGAATGAGGAGGCCGTTGCGCTTCGAAAAAGACTCGAAACGCTCGCCATGCAGTATGAAGCAAACGGTCTCAGCCGGGAGAAGGCGTTGAAACTTGCATCCTCTGATCTCTTGGTAATCGAGCGAGAGGAGGCGGGTGCGGATGTCACGGCGGCCGAAGACCATTACCTCGCGTCTCTAATTGAGGGTGCTGAGGAGAGCCTTCGCCGAGGTCAGCGAGTGAGCCTTGATGCCAAGGTGGGCGATGGGGAAACCGAGGCCTACAACTTTTACCCGGAGGACATGCGACAGGACCTGTCGGAATTCGATCCGGAGGCCTCGCCGTATTATGCCGAACCGGAGCCGGCGGTGCCATTTGCGGTTGGGGAAATGGATCCAGATCGCGATGGGCACGTTGTCTCCTTCGCCAGCCGCTACCAAAAGCTTCACGACACACTGGCGAAGAAGGGCAAGAATCGCGGCGTCCAAGTGCTTGCGGGCCTTGCGAAAGCTCAGACTCCAACTGTTGAGCGACTTCGCCAGGCTATCGACGACATTCGCGAGACCTTCGGCGTGACAGAGGCGACAACGGCGTATGTCAGGATGCTTCGCGTTGCGGTTGCCCACGTTTATCGCGGGAAAAAGCTCAATGTCCTGTCGGACGGCGCCTCGGATATGTTCAAAGGGGTGGGAGAGAGCATTGTCGAGAACGTCTATAAGACAGCTGTCACTACCCGAGAGAAATCATCGGGTGGCGACGGTGTCGGGAAGTAGTTCCTGAATATGCCTGCGCCCCTTGGCGTTGAGCCTTGGGATGCCTATCGTGGTTCATGGCGCGCAAAGGCCGTTACTACGATATCGAGAACGATGTGCCATACCGGCAAGTAGTGGGACCCTACGTGCAGGACGTATGGGCGTTCACCCATTTCTTCCTCGAGCTCCGCGGCCCTGCCATGGAGTCCCTTTCGGTCTCGCAGATGGTAGGTGTCCAGAAAGCGATCGTGGAGATTTTGTCGTCTCTACCTGAGGAAATCTTCCAGATCCAAGCCAGCTACAGCACTGCGGGAGATTTCAAACCGCTCATCACGCAGCATGTCGACTTCAGCAGCGATAATGTCCAGATCGCAAACTACCTGCGCGAGCAACGAACTCTGAAGCTCCTCCAAGAATGTCATAATCGAAAGATTGTTCGGCCGACATCCCTCTTGGTTCTCAGTTGTGCGCCGCCGGATGCGCTACCGAAAACGACAACCAAGGTGGAGCGATTGAGGCTCATGCGCAGAATCCCGACAAAAGAGATGACTCAACGTGCCCATGAGCTGCTGCGTATCTCCCGTCAAATCGTTTCTGAATGCCTCGCGAAAGTCGGTGTGACCGTCGTCCCTTGGACGGCCGTTGAAGTCGCAGACTATTTATACAACCTGTTCAATCCCCGTCTCGCACAGGATATCCCGCTCATCTACGACCCGGAGATTACGCCATTTAATGACGCGTGGTTGCGTCAGAACTGGGAGCTTCAAGACGAGTGCTGGAAGGTCGGGGCGGGGGATTACCAGACCTTTCACGGGTTCGTGTCCATGAACGATGAGCCGCGCGAATCAGTGCCCGGCATCATCAGGATTCTCACGACGAACGGCCCAGTCCGGAACGTCCGCGTAGTCACAAACATCCGGCGTGTGGATCGGGTGAAGGAGCAGGATGATCTTCGCAGCAAGCTCGATAAAACGCTGACAGCAATGCGGGACACGACGACGATTTACGACAAAATCTTCGACCCCCGACGTAAATCCGATCCCAACCTCATGCAGTTCAATGTTCATGAGGATGAAACCGCAAAGTCGATTCGGGACGTCTTGCGTGAGCTAACGGTCGGTTCCGGTTTCAACGTGGTCGCGCAAGTGGTTGCTCATACATGGGCGGACACGAAAGAAGAACTCGAGCTGAACCGCCGACTGCTTTTGGCACAGATGAGCGGAATGGGGTCTGCGGTTGGCGTGATCGAGTCGTTCCCGACGTATTTTGTGACGCTCTCCTCCTTGCCTGGTGCAGTGGAACAGCAATTCCGGGCACGAAAGGTGCGCGCAAAGATGGCAGCGGATCTCATGCCTTTGGATTGCGGATTGATCGGCAACGATCCGCCTGTAGCCCTCTTCAAGACAGCGGCTGGGGGAATGTTTCCTCTGGATCTCTTTTCTAAAACCGATGTGACCGCACCAATGACGATGGTCAGCGGATCGACCGGAACGGGAAAGAGCTTCCTCGTGAATCAGATTTGCCTTCAACACATAGTTGGCGATCCGATTGTCCTGATTCTCGACGTCGGTGGCAGTTACCGGCGTCAAACGGATTTGATGGGAGGGAAGACGGTCGCCTTCGATTTTAACAACCCATTTTGCTTCAACCCGTTTCAGGTCTACGGCGCAAATGCTGATGGAACCCCTCGGACTCCGACACCGGGAGAGCGAGCGAAGGTTGCTGCGTGCATCGAAGCGCTTTTGGTTCCACCCGATGACCCTCAGGCGATGCTCGATGCCGAGTCGATCTCCGTGATCGATACGTGCATCGAGCAGACGTTCCATCATGCAGTGTCGACGGGCAGCAAGCTCGTGAGACTATCCGATTTTCATTCAAAACTGACGGCTCATTCGGGTGTCGGCCAGCAGTTGGCTTTGAGGCTGTCGCCGTTCTTACGGAACAAGCCGTATGGGATGTGGATTGATGGTCCGACGCAAATCGATCTCGAGACGCACTTCCTAAATCTCGATCTGAAGGGAATCAAAAAAGATCGTCGGCTGTGTGCGGCGATGATTCCGATTCTCGTGAATTATATCGAGGACATCATCCTGAAGAATCCCGCCCAGCGAAAAATCGTCATTATGGACGAGCTCTGGGATCTCATCACAAACAGCCGCCTGATAAACTTCGTTGTCGAGGCGTGGAAGACATTCCGCAAGGAGGGCGCTGCGGTCATTGGTTCAACGCAAAGTCTTGGCGGAGACATTGCCGACAGCCCAGTGGCTGACGCGATCATTGGAAACACGCATACCTGGTTCCTCCTTAACCAAGGCGCCAAGGAGCACCTTGAACGTGCATGCAAGATTCTCAACCTCACAGAGGGACAACGAGAAATCCTCTCCAACACGAAGTATCGCGCGTCGATCAACGCGAAGGGGGAGATGGAGAATTATCGTAGTTGTTTGATGGTGCGCGGTGCGAGCAGCGCGAATGCATTGTCAGGAGAGATTCTGATTGAGGCGACGCCGGCGGAATACTGGCTCAACACAACAGATCCGGATGAAATCGCGCTCTTCCGGAAAACAGAAAAGGCGTTCGATGGTGACCTCCTGCGAACCGTTGAACATCTCGCGAAGAAATACCCGTATGGGGTAGTCGCGCAACGGCAGATCGAGGAGGATAAAAGGAGGTCGCTGGTGCTTGTATGAGGGCGACGATAACAATCACATTGTTGTGCGCGGTGGTTGTCACGGATGCAACCGCTCAGGAAACTTTAGGTCCTCGTGTATCGGTTGCTGCCTTTACCGAACTCGATGAAGATAACACCCTCTCCGTCTTTACCGATTCCGACCGGCTGTCGAAGGCGCTGATACGGGCCTCGGGCCAAAGAGATGCGGGGGTGTCGATCGCATTGCTCGACCAGGTTCTCCAGACGGCACTCAATTCCGATGAGGGTCATCGTCGTATTTGCGAAGACTTGAATCGAGGTGACAGCGCGTTGGTGGACGCAATGGTGAACGTCCTTTCGCTATATAACATCCGGGCGGACCAAGCTCGCGCATTGCTCGACAAATGGGCGCGGCAGGGGCCGGACGATTACTTCCGTGGTATCATGTCCGGATCATTGAGTCGGCCGGAAGGCAGGGAAGCCTTGAGGCGCTACTACATGGAAGTCGATGCGGATTGGACGAGATTGGTCGCAACGACTTTCGATATCGTCACAAGTGACTCGGATTGGAATCGCGCACTTCGCCAGGCGCTTATCAACACGCTGGGGAATACTCCGAACGTCGCAGATGAAATTCTAAGGCGTGCGGCGGAATCGCCATCGGGCCGGTGGAAGTTGATGCCATTGGCGAAACGACTGGTGGACGCTAAGGGCGCGATCGGCCGCGCACTTGTCAGTCCGACGATCGCACCACCTGCGTCGTATACCCAGGTCTGGAAGGCGGTGTCTGCGACGATTGCTGGTGATCCTCGCCTGTTGCGCGACTTTCGCGACCGGATGCTCACGATCTCAGGCATCCGAGCGGATGTCGACGGGCTGCTGATTCCGGCAATGAGAGCGGACGCCGAGGAGGCAAAGTCCGCGCCAGAAGATTCCTTCTTGGCAGGGATTGTAAGAGCGGCGGAAGACCCTGCGTCTCGCGCTGGAGCGGCATTTCAGCAGCTCGTGCCGAAGGAAAAGCATCCTGGGGCGTATGTCGGCAGTTCGGATGTAGCAGACAGCCGAGGTATCAGCACATTTGCAACGGCGCTCGTTAGGAGCGTGGAGAACTCAGAGGGGTGGCGCTCGTGGGTGCTTTGGTATCTGACGCGACCGGCAGAGGTCGTTGCGTCGGCAACGCGTAATGCGATCGGTGTTGCGCTCGCGAACACACCTGCGCTTGCGGAAGAGATGATTCAGAAATCACCTCTTTTTAGTAACGAGTTTGAGCCAGCGCTGGCGGCGGCGGGCGGCTATTCGTTCTACGATGAACCGGCGACTCTTTATACGAAAGTCGCGGAGGGCGAGGTAGCTCCGGAAGCGTTGATGCGATACAGCAATGCCGTTGCCGCGGTCCTCTCTGCGAACGAAGTCTTATGGGCGGCGGCGATGAAGGGGGCCAAGGAACGACCGGATGGGATCGTTCGAAAGCTGGTGACCGCGACGATTGAAAGCGCACCGGAAACCGCTGCTGTGTGGGCAAGGACATGCGTCGTGAACGATTCGGTGCTGGGAAACGCCTTCATCGGCTGGTTGGTCAAAGAGGGCAAAGCGCCGAATCGGAATACCGCGATTGCTTGGCTGTCAGCGCTGAGTAATGCCGTGGCAGAAAACAAGATCGTTGGGAACGTCGATCTGGCGAGGTTCAAGTCGTTCTTTTGCGAGTTTGCGGCGACACCGGAAGGTTGGCCCCTCGTGTGGCGGCGACTCGCCATCGAAAGTATTTCCGTGCCGAGCGCACTACGTTCGGATCTGGTGCAACAGGCGCTAAAAGAGCCGGACTTGTTTTGGAAACTGCACGGACGTTTGTGTGCGATCGAGAGTCCGATGACGCGTGCGATCAGAGCAAAAACGATCTACGTCCTCAATAACACCGACGTCGACACGATGCTCCTCGACGAAGTTGCGTTGCAGAACCCGGCGGCGGCAGATGCAGTGTCAGCAGTATGGGAGTCCTTGCTGGATCAAGAGAGCCCGGTGATGACGACCTATGCGGCAGCAATGTCGGAAGGAGTCGTCCGATCTACGTGGTTTGTCTATGGGACAGCGATTCTCGGACGATTGCTCGATGACCCCCAACTGTGGGATTTGTGTAGTGCGGCGGCCAAGGCGGATCTTGATGTCAACTCACCGGAGCAAGCCCGAAGGGTGCTCCTTGCGGACAAGGAAAAGGCGGTGAGATTCGTCCGCGATGTTCTCTCGTATCCGGATGTTCTCAGCGCATGGGCTGAGGAAGTGAAATACGGAGTCCTCTTTGACAACCGCGCGGACATCATGGCCGGCTTCATCAAGTCTCGCCAGGAATGTATGATCGAGTGGAAGAAGGCGATCGCTCAACTCGTTCTCCGTGATCCAGGAATAGCGAGGGTCTTCGTGGAAGCGCTTCAGGCAAGACGCACAGGCGATCAGCAATGGAATGGTGCTGTAAGTGATCTGCGGGCAAAGATTGCGCGGGTCGTCGTAGATGACCGGGTGTTTTTCGAGCAACTTCTAGCATATCCCACGCAGACATTCGCGGAATCATTGGAGGCACTAGCCGATTCCAAACTCGGTTCCTACAATGGGACATGGTTCACCGTTCCATCATCTTCATTGTGAGCCTGGCTCTCGTGGGGTGTCAGACGCCCGACTATGCTCAACGGGATAGCACGACGCAGATCGCAGCGGACAATGTGATCCGATATGGATCGATCGGAGGTGCGGGTGTCGGTGGTTATTTCGCCGGTAGGGAAATAGGCGGCAACGTGGAATCGGGCGTCATGGGAGCGACCGCCGGCGCGGGGTTGGCATACGGGTTGAATAAGATGATCGATTGGTTCCGAGGACGTGCCTACAAGAACGGCAAACTGGACGGCGCCGCCGAAGCCCGTGCGGAGATCCTGAAGGATATGTGGGAGAGGGAGGCCGTCTACGGCATCTCAGATGACAAAAAGAAGCGGGAAGTGCGCACCCGTCGCGTCTACGTGCCTGAACGAACGGTGAATGGCGTTGTTCTTGCCGGCGGCTATCAGACCGTCGAGGTCGTCTACTAGCTCTCACAAAGAGCACGATTGCTCGTAGCAAAGGCTGCCAGGGTCCCTGCAATCCTCTGAACGTGATCAATCACGCACTCAGCATGCTCAAGATGAGTGACTGCGGGGATGCAAAGAAGGTCCTGATTCAAACCGAGGCGAGATTTTCCCCATGCGGTCACCAGATCGGAGTCTGGAAGCGAGGCGAGCGGCCACGACGCATATCCATCCGGAACCAATCCGCCGTAACGGGAGAGGCGAAGACGCAACAGGCGATTAAAGTGTCCTGCGTGCTCGAGATAGACGGGATAGCCTCTATCGATGGACTTGCGAAGCTCGCGGAGTGAGTTGCGAATCGCAGCGACCTCATCGGACGGCTCGTAAACGACCGTTGATCCGGTGGCGCCGTTGATAACCATTCCAACAATGCGAACGGCTCGTGGATCGTGGCGGCCGGCACCACTTACATACGCCAGCTTCGTGTCTTCTTTGAGATTTGATGCCCAGCCCTTTCGACGGGACGGACCTTCTTCCAGAAGACCAGGGCGAGGGGACACCAACCAGAGCGCCACGTTTACGTCAGCCGGCAACATCGGAAGAGGTTCAAACTCCTGAACTGGCGAGAAACCTTCCGATTGCGCCCATTGCTCCGACACCGGAACACGCGATGCGAGGTTAGTATCCGGTGAAAGGTCGTCGGTCAGGAACGCATGTAGGGCAAGCGTATCGCGAAGGTTCCAGACGTTGTAAGCGACAAGAGTGGGACGAAGGTCTCTGTTTTCCCATTGGGCACCAAAATCAGCGCCGAATGATTCGAACGGTCGGCTCCAAATGTCAGCAAGATCCGTAAGCGAAATACCGGTCTGAACAAACCGCTTCACTTCGAAGACACGAAGCGTGTCGATGAAACGCTGCGGTCGCCATTCGGTTGCCGCTACCTTCATCCAATGAGGCACAGCAACCTCAAGGAGTTCGGCTCGCCGGAGAATGAAGGGCAGGTCGAACCCAAGGCCGTTGTGAGCGACGACTTCTCCCCCCTGCGTGAAGCACTCGTCAAGGGCGCCGATCAGCTCGGACAAGATGGTAGCCTCGTTCACACGTTCGTCATTTACACCGTGAATGACCGTCCTCCACGAGCCAGCGCCATCATGAGTCAGAAGTCCGCCCAAAATGACACGGCCCACGAGAGGATGCAGGCCCTCCATGCCTACCTCGACCCCGTAGGGGTTACGTCCCTCGAAAGCCTTCAAGCGGCCGGTTTCGATATCGAATACCGCAAGCCGGCGGTGACTCATGGCCGATTTGATTGCGCGCTCGAACAAGACAGCATCCTCGCCCGACTCAGCGGACGGTTGACCAGGAAGGAATCGGACTTCGGCGGTGGCGGAGGTCATATCAAGACGTGGTTGAGGAGAGATCGCGGGCAAGTTCCGCAAGAACGTCCTGAGATACGCGCAGTTGTTTCGCGAGCGAGAGAAGCCGCGCCGGATGCTCGGCGTGAAAGAGGCGACACGTTGCCAGGCTCGCCGGCGGCGACCGGCGCGCACCCCTTTTTCTTGGGGGGCCAATCGTCGGCTCATGGCCGGCATTCGGGCTCAACTTGGGGTCCGCTGAAGCAGCCGGTTCAGGACAGTCCAACACTGCCGGAGAGGTATCGATGTCATACATGGCGTCTGGGTATTCAGACGCGAGATACCGGCGGCCACGTGCGACCGGAAAAAAGAGGGCCGGGCCGACCATCGTGTCGGCCCGGCTCCTGTTCAATCCTGCGAGGCGGTGTTCTCGGGAGAGGGCGACTTGAAGCTCTCCGGGATAAACGAATCGATCGGAAGAGCTCTCAGTTCCTCTTGTGCGCAGAGAAGGACGTTCTCATCGGAACGGTCTCCCATGCGCGAAACAATCGCTTCGAATTCGGCCTGGCGAGCTTTTGTCGTCTCCTCCAGTAGATCCTGCATCGTGCCCTCCCGCTGTGCGCGCATGAGTAGCGCTGGCCTCGAGGCGGCCAGGAGCTCAAGCGTGACCGTTACATCTGCGTTGAGCCAATCAGGCATCGTTCCCTTCGGGCCGAGGAAGGTCGCTATTTCTCGCATCGACACATTATTGGCAGTGTCGGTTGGAACGGCAAGAGGTGTAGTCATGTTCCTCTTACTGCCGCCAATATGGAGGATTCTCAAAAAAATGCGCGGGGCCCAAATATCGGGGTCATTTGTCCGTTCGCTGAAAGCGAATGAAGACGCCGCGGGCGTTGGGTCTCGGATAGTGTCCCCCAAGAACCTCGGCCATGATGTTCAGATAATCCTCCTTCGAAGTGTCCACAACGGTCTTCCAATATCGCTCGGACATCACTTTGAAGGTTATGTTCCGGCGTTCCAGGCAGAGGAAGGTTGCCTCGAGCTCGTAACCGTTACAGTGGGCTTTGAAGTGTTCTCCCTTGCGAGGGTAGAAGTTGCGATCGACCAACCGAAAAGTCCCTGTCGTCCGGCCATCCATCACGGATGCCGCAAGCTGAGGTGCAAATGGGATGAACTTCCCTTTGGGGAGGCTTCCGTCCTGACCGAAACTGCGAAAGGGCCCGCTGGGGGTCGGAAATCTCGCTTTGGCCCGCGCTTGTCCTGTCGACATGCGCGGAGATATGAAACCGGGCGCCGCTTTGTCTCCTCACGAAGGCATCGCCTCAAGAATCAAGCGGTCAACAATACGCGCTGTGTTAGCGGGGGGAGATAGCCGGCGAGGGGCGCGGTAACATCCTCGGGCTCCCGAGGCAGATAGATCAGTGCATTATCGAAGCTCACAAAGCCCTCGCACTCGAATCGCGTAAGCGCACGGAGATTGACTTCAGGGAAGTCATGATGACTGCCGGTGCGGAGTGACGGGCCGTAGAATGTGATCGTCACGTCCTTGCTCATCCGTGCCTTCAACAGAGCTTTCGCGCAGGATTTGACGTAGGCCTCGTCGAGCAGGGTGCTTGCGACGTCAATGCGTTGCCGTGCGCGTGATGCGTCCGCCTTTAACTGATCGTAAAAGCTCGTCTCGGGGACGGACTGCGGCGTGAGGGAAAATGTTGTGGAAACAATAGGTGCGTGTGGGGCCCCTGATGCAGCGCAGATGATCGACCCACGTTCAGCTCCCATTTGAAGGAGGCGGCGGATAAATGCCCGCGGAGAAAACGTCTTCCGGATGTAGTCGCAGTTGATGACGAAAATCAGTTTGGCCTGGGCGCGAGTGATCCCGACGTTGTGGAGGTAAATCGCCTCCTTGTTTCGTGTTTCGTCGGTGAGGAAATGCATCCCTTTTCCCTCGTGATAGAACCTGTCCGCGCCGGGACCTTCTACACTGTCGTAGATCAAGACCGGGAACTCGCTGCCTTGAAAGCCGTGGATCGTGCTGGCGGTAACCTGTTGAAGGCTGTGATCCTTTACCCAGCGTCGATAGGCAGAGGCCTGTTCGACGTATGGGGAAGTGATGCCAATCCGAGCGCCCATACCTGAGCGGATCCATTGCATGACCAGGTCGCATACCACGGCCATGTGAGCGCGATTGAAATGTTTACTCGGCCTATCCACTGCAAGGCGGCTTGTATCGAGAATGACGACGCTTCGACCGGGAAGCGGGGTGGCGCCGAGGGCGACTTGTTCCTGTGGATCAAGCGGCCGTGGGGGATCCGGACAACGGTAGTCGCGGTAAAGGCCTGTCGTGTTGACGTAATCGAGGATTTCCGGAACGAAGCGATATTGAGTCGAGAGGATGACAACTCGAGGATCTGGGGCGTCCCCCGGATTAAGGCGAAGGCCGGCGAAGTCAAAGACGTTGGATTTCCAATAGCGAAGAACCTTGCCGCCGAAGTCTCGTGCCTTTCCGGTGAAGATGGGTTGGGCCTGTTTCGGATCACCGCAAAGCACCACCTTACTCTTCGCGAGGCAAGAGATCGCGTAGGCAACCGGCGGAGGAACCATGCCGGCTTCATCGATGCAGACTGTATCGTATAGGGTCGGCTCGCTGATGAACAACCGGTGGAATGTCGCCAGTCCTACCCGTGGATTGTAAAGCGCCATGGAACCCGATTTCGCCTTTACGACTTGCTCCGAAATCGGGCGGTAATGGGCGATCCGAGGAGAGCGCCCAAATCGGATTACGCTCAATGCGTTGATCGCGTTGCTGACATATTTGTCCTGCTCGTTCTTGTGGAGTTTGCAGAGCTTTTCAGCAACGGCGTCGATTGCGTCGTTGGACGCGGCCGCAACCGCAACCGTTCTGCCGGCAGCAAGGTTAAGACTCGTCATTTTGGTCAAGACAGAGCTCTTGCCGGTGCCAGGGGGTCCCCAAAGAAACGTGAGGGTATTCGTGAGGTGGAACGAACAGGCATAGGACTGCTCCTGAGAAAGGGGAGGGAACATCCGTTCCTGAGGCATCACGACGTCCCCTTCACGGAAGGCAAGCAACCGCTGCGCAACGTGAATGCCGAAAGAATTGGGGTTCCTTTTCAGTAGCAAAAGAAACGCGATGAAGGCTTGGTGGCCATTGTTGGGCTCGATAATCAGCGTTCCACGAGTTCCGCTCAGACCCACCTGCCGATCTTCGATCGCAATCTGATAGTAACCGTCGTCCTCTGTCGGAAGTAGGGTTGTGCCCAATTTGACCCAACCCGACTCGGGCTTTTGCGGCAGACCCGCCGAAAGATCCGGAGGTGTGTCGCCGGGGACGAAGAATGCGTCACGAATGCCAAGATCGATCGCGAGGTTGAGCATCCGTGATTGTGGAAGGCGAAATCGGAGCGTGTTCTTCTCGCGAATTCTATCATTCCCGGTTCGTTGCTCGAGAATGTCGCCATGCTGGGCCGTAATCTGATGGACGATCAGGTTCGAAACGCGATCGAGCGCTGCCAGCTTGCGAACGGTTTTCAGTGTCGACGTTATGAACGCATCGTGCCGCGCAATTAAGTCAGGGGGATGGTCGAAGACTGGTTTGAGGATGCCGTCATCCTCGGCGTAATCTTCCTCCCCCTCCTCGTAATCCTCTTCCTCGGTGATCGCTGCCACGACTATGCAGCCAGTTCGTGTTGCACCTGCGTCTCATGTCTTCGAACACCGCGCGAAGCCCTGTCCACGATTGCGGAGCAAGATTCGAGTTGCGCTGGTGGGCATGGCTGCGGCGTCGGTGTCGCGATGTTCCACCATCCACCGCCGTTGTCGCGTGACTTGTAGGACAGATGCAGCTCGATCGATTCGAACGGGGACAGAGAATTCAGAGCTTCGTAGAAGCGTTTCGCATCTGCTTCCTTGTGCGTGCGAGAACTGAAGAACCGGCCTGCATACATCAGCGAGTCGCCCATGTGCGATGTCAGTTCCGCCGAAACAGTCCAGCCACCATTGGCCTCACGAACGGGCTGCACTTTCTTCACAAAGCACGCCACGGGGACAATCTCATCATCTTTTGGCGGTTTCCGTAGCAGGTTGGACGGCAGTCTGCGCTTCGCACAGAAACCGGGGTGGAGATTGTGAGGCAGGAAGCCGAGACCTTCGTAAAAGACCTTTCGCGCTTCATTGTCATCGTTGCCTCGAAGAGCCGCCACTATCTCTTCTGTGCTCTGCGAAACCTTTTCTCCGCGCTGAAAGGCCTCGAGGTCGTCCGTCGAGACCGTAGGTAGGACGTCGAGACCAAGGACGATTTCGGAGCGGCCGGCAGTGCCGTGGGTTACCCCTGGTCGGAGGTCGCCGCCAACAACTGAATAAGCGGTGACGGCGTCGCCGCGACCCATCGTCACCCGATACCCGAGAGAGCTGAGTTCCCAGCAGAGAGAGCCGAGGTTCTGCCGGAATGCCTTGTTAGTGATGGGCCCGGAGGGCAAGCGGTAATGCCGGATGTAGCCGAGCATGTATTCGGCGGGGTAATCCCGCTTGGCGACAGCGAGGTTTGCTGCGGCCGCCGCGTAACTCAGCGCGTGCCCTCTAGGAAAGAGGTATCCGCCACCGGAGCTGAGAACGTGGAGTGCCTTTTCGGCGACGTCCTTCTCGATCTGGTATCGCTCCATAAGGCCAGACAGCATCATCCCTGAACTTTGCTCGGAGAGTCCCGCGCCCGATTTGATTTCCGTTCGCATGATGTCGGCTTCCGCCTTGGTGACACCACCAACGATGCTGAAAGCTTCGATCAGTTGTTCATCGTAGAGGATGACGTGACGGGTATCGCGTGTAACCGAGAGAATATCGTCGATGAGCCTGGGCGGTGCGTCCGCGAGCTGTTCACGAAGCAAACCCTCTCCGCTTCCGGAGACATACCGATCGACGACGTCCGGTTTTCCGGTGAGTCGGATGAGTCCATTTACGTCGACAAGCTCCTCGAAAGTGCGAGGTGCGGCTTTCGCGAGAAGGGCGCCGTTGTTGTGGTAGTGTGGTAACGTGGCAACGCGGCCTTCGTGGAAGATGGTGCGCAAGTGTTCGGGTTGGATATCCGGAATCGTAGGAACGAAGGGCGCCCGATCTTGCGCGTTGATCGACTGATTGACGCAAATGGCGAGGTCGATGTCTTTGCAGGGAATCGCATCGGTCTTCATCACCCCATGCTCGATTGCGGTCTTGTAAGGAACGGCGGCCATGAGTGCCGTGCGTCCGCTCGGTGCGATAACAGGCAGCATTGGAACATGGGCTAAAGGCCCGCCGAGCGAGTAGCCGATACCAACGTGGAAATCAGACCGCCGCGGCCTGCCGTCGAAAAGTTCGAGCATCCGAAGCGCATCCTTCATCTTGAAGTCCTCGCGGGGGCGAAGGGACGTAAAGGTTTCGTCGAACTTTGGGAACTCCTGCCGAAGCTGGTTAAGCGTCTTGCTTCGCAAATGGTCGCGCCGGCATCCGAGAGCCTTCGCTAGTTCCATCAAAACGAAATCAGGGCGACGGGGATCTGCAATGCGAAGAACCGGGTCGAGGCCTTCGACGAAGAGAGCCGGTATGAACTGACGGAGTAAGACCGCGCCTGGAATAGCATCGAGAATCGCATCACGTGCTTCGGCAGCCTTGCTCGCCTGGATGTCGAGGTCGATATCGGGCTCCTTGACTCGAGCGGGATTGATGAATCGCTCGAAAGGCAGGCGCTCGTAGACGGGATTGATCGACGAAATTGAAGAAAGGAAGGTTACCAGGCTGTTGACTGCGCTTCCGCGCGCACGGTGATGAATGCCGGCAGATTCCAGCGCCTGAGCGCAATCAACAGCCATCAGAATGCTCGGCGCGAAGCCGCTCTTGGCGACGGCGCTCAGCTCATTCTTCAACCGCGCCTCATATACCTCCCGCCGTGGCCCGTCGAAAGCAGCGCGTTCGTGTTGTTCAACGTGCGCGATGAAGCGGGAGAACTGTTCATTGCAAATTTCCTCGAGCTTTTGCTGGCACTGCTCGGGGGTCAGATCGCGATATGTGCCCTGACGTGGCCGAGATTTTGTTGTCTCCAACGCGTAGCGATCGAGAAGGTTGAACTGTGAGCGATCAAAGAGAGGATTGTCGCCGGCAAGTTGGGCGACCGTGCGAATGCTCGCGGAAGTCTCGAGCGTTTCGTCGGCAGACCTCCCGAATACAAGTGCCCGGCATTGGCGGTATTGCTCCTGCTCGCCCTCACGGTAAATGAGAGGCGAATACGGCAGGATGCGAAGGGCCTTGTTGGCCGCTTTCACCCGCGAAAGGATTTGCGTCGATTGCGGATCGAGGTCGTCGGGGGAGATGGCGATGGCAACCTTCCCTTTGTTCTCAGCGACCGTCTTCAGGAAATCCACCAAGCCCGCTTCGTCATGTGCCCAAAGAAGCTGTTGAACGTGGCTGTCAGCGATTCCTGAAAACAGTGCAAGGTTTCCGTCGATGAGGTTGATGTCGACGCAAGGAAGGTTGAAGGTTTCGTCGCATGCGGGGATTGCTTGGGCGACAAGCTCCCACAGCGCATCCTCGGCATTGCGTCCAACTCCGAACACAAGCGCCGGCCTGCGCTCGTCCCGATAGTCGACAGCGAGCTCGATTCCCGGAACGACCTTCAACCCAAGCTCCGATGCCGCCTCAAAAAACTCAAAGTAGCCGGCGAGATCACCGCGATCGGCGAACGCAACCGTTGATGCGCCGGCATCTTTCGCGGCGCGCATGCTATCCCGCGGCGACAGAAAGCCGTCCGCGAGGCTAAACCAACTTCTTAATCCAAGAACGAGCATTGCTGGGTTGCGTGTGGGGTGATGAGGGCGGGTTGAGGATGTGCCTCCGGCGTGGCCGCAACCTCGCCGATTCGCTCAACACGCTGGGTTAAGATGTCGGCGAACCCATCGGAAAAGAGGAGGTCGATTGTGCCGACTTCGACCATGCTCTTCAGCAACTCCGTAAGGTATTCGGATTGCGTGTTGAGCATTCTCTTGTTACCGGAGGCGATGGCAGCGCGGGCGCCGGCAAGTTTCGGAAAGACCTCCGCGAGGTCTGCGTGCCAGCCTGAAAGGGTGCATGGGCGATCGATCACTGTTCCCATGTTGTCCGGCAACAGGAAGAGCGAACTGGTATCGACCCGCTGCTTGCTGTTGGTGAAGTCAGCAAAAAAGCCGCCAAGAAATCCGATCTGGAGAGGGGTCAGGACATCGGAGATGCAGTATTGAATCGCAACCTCCCGTTCCTTTTTCGTTCCGGAAAGCATGTCGGCGACCTCAGCGCCGTAGTCGCCTGGCTTGCCGGGAAGAGAGAAGAGTTTTGCCGCGTGGTGAAGTTTCAACATGCGGCCTCCGCAACTGCACGCCTGACCTAGATCGAGCGTTGGCATGTTCCGATCGCCCCACCGGGACTGGCATCGGAAGTAAGCGGGAACCTCGGCTCTCGTGTTTGCAGGACACGAAGCGAACGCGACACGAGCGCGGAGTTCGATGGCTGGCAGGTCAAGGCCTTGCCCATTCCACGTTACAAGGCAGACGTTTGGCTCAAGGATCGTGAAGAACTGTTTAAGAACTGTTGCCTCGTCGCCTTCGAGAATGACGGTTCTCCCGGAGACGTCCATCATCTGAATGCAGACAATCTCAAGGCGATCGAGCATGACAGCGGCAGGCTGATCACCCTCGAGCGGTGGAAGGATATCCCTCAACTCGGGATTCTCGCGCGTCTCAATGTCGACAGATAAGATCCGCGGAGGCAGGGTGCGCTGCCGCCCGATGTAGTCGAGAAGGAGTGCGATGGGATGCGGATTGATTTCCATCTCACGAGATACGTGCGCCGTTAGAAATAGAGCGTCAACCGACTCGGATCCTCATTCGGCTATCGGAAGCCAACGTGCCCCGTTCACCAACACTCCACTCTCCAATATCAGCCCATCCGGGACTCTGTAACCATCAGGGACATTCCCATTCTCAAAAAGCACGGTCACCTTTGCTCCTCGTTTCCGGGCAAGGTCGATATGCTTCAGGTCTTCCGGTGTGACAGTCTGTTTGACCAGGTAGAATTGTTGCCCTTGGGATAGGACACTGCCTATCGGATAGGCCTTTCTGCTTTCCACAGGGCCAGATCGATGCGTCTCGTTTTGCGGAATCGATGATGTAGAGCCGGCGGCAATGACGCCGATAATCAATAAAACGGTGAAGAGCTTGAGCCGCGGCGGGGAGAGATCATCATTGGCTGGCGTCCACTCAAAGCGACCGGTTGAGCGCGAGAGTGCAGCGAGCTCTTCGAGAGTGGATGCCAACTCACCGGGGGCGGGTGGGGACGCCAAAGGAGGAATTTTTTCAGTTGTCACTCTTCAGAGGGCGGTGGAGTTCGGTTAGCGGTAGGCTTGGGCTTGCCTGAGCCGAGGCCCTTAGTGGAGGGGCGGCGAAGCGCCGGTCTCAGTGTCGGCGACTCTTCCGGTTCAGTCGACCGGTTTGCGCCATTACTTGCAGGCGGGGCAGGCAGAACGTCTTCCGGCTCCCAAGGATCAGGGATTTCACTGGCGCCACTTGGTTCCTTTGAAGTCTCTTCTTCATCTGTCTCCGAAGTGGGAGCAGCCGCCGCCGGAGGCGGTGTTGGTGAGTCATCAGGTTTGGCAGGAGCGGGTGCCGGGGTTGCTGGGTTCGGGTCATGGAATTGAACCGGTGGTTCAATTCCGGATTCAGACTCTCCCTCATGTTTCTTTTCGGTTTCCTTTCGTGGCCGGCCCCGCTTCGGCTTACCGGGGGAGGGGGCTGGAGATTCTGGGTAAAGATCGCCAACAGAAACGGCGGCGGCGGCGGTCCCATTAAGAGCATCCGCGAACGCCTTGATGGCAACTGGATTCCCTGGATGGACGATGAAGCGCCAGAGCGAAAGGCTGTCGAGGGCGTGAAGAAAATCGTTATCCCCAGCGGCCCGATACAGACCAGGCGCAATCCGCAGCTCTCCTTCGAAGTATTGTCGAATCGTCGGGTTACTCAGCTCGAGCTCGTCCCATTGATCGGGAGGAATGTAAAGAACAACGGGCTCGGAAACATCTACGGTCTCACCGTTTTCGATTCGTCGCTCAAAGGATGTGCCAGTGGCGGGGATGGGATTGAAGTAAACGAGTGAACGGAATCGACGTCTCGAATCCATTCTGGTTGCCATCATCGCGTGAAAGCCAACCGGTCCCAAAATCAGAAGCCCGCCACCGCCAGAGATACCTGCCAAGATGCCGTGGGATACTATTCCGGCGACTAGGAGTCCGACACCGAGTAAGAAGTAGAGAATGCTTGGGATGGTCAGGGTGCCGAGGCCTATTGCAAAGCCAATGCTGGCGGCGGGAGTCTTACGTGGGCAAAAACCGACTGGTGTCGACCTCGCGGCTATGATTGCCCCGTAGAGGTTGAATATGACTAGCAGTGTCAGCGCGAACACACGCTAGTCTAGGTCTCTATTCGCAAGCGCAAAGGGGCTGAACTGCAATTTCCAACCGATCCCAGGCGCCTTCACTCAGAAGATCGTTGTAAACGGACACGGCAAGGATATCCGCTGATTCCTCGGAAGGAATAACGTCCAATGTTCGAGAGCTGAGGCCATGGGCAGCTTCATGCAAGACGATGAAGCTGAGACCTTGTTTGACCGTTTTCAGGGTGATGGACCCCCATCCTCTATCAAGCGTCATGGGATAGGCGCGGACTCCTGGGGATTGTGCATAGAGAACGAGACCGGCACCATTCAACTCGCATCGCCCCCCCAGGTGGCGCCTGTTCTGCATTATGCGCAACGCAAATGGGCGTCCCAAAAGGCGGAAAACGACTGCCTGTAAACGGGAGATCTGATCCGGGTTCATATACCACAAGATACAGCGCGAGTTGACTGTTCGCACCGTGAGGACCATCCTTTCTCATGAACCGGATACTTGTGTGTTCCGTATTGGCTCTGCTTTGGCCGTCCCATGGATGGGCGTATGATTGGGCAAAAGAGATTACTCAACAGCAAAACAAGGATCTGCTGGAGGGTATTCAGAATCTCGTCAAACTGATCGAGGCCGACACGGACAGGACGATGAAGAACACGGAAGTAATCCGTTCCGTCCTGGTTGAGAAGCAGAAGCTCGCGCTTGCATTGAACCAGATTTCCCTTCTTCAGACGAACGGGAAGGTGCTGACAGAAGTGGCGCCAACGTCACAAATCGTGAGTCAGGTAAATGACATGGTCTCGAATCCGACGTCGGTTCCGAAACCGATTACGCTCGGAAAGATGCCCTCCCTAGCAAAGCCCAGCGACGCAATCCGCCATATCAAGGACCTGGTCCAAAAGCCCTCCCAGATGGCAAACCAAGTTCAGTCCTTGGGGAGTGACTTTATTGGATGGTTTAGTGGCGCGGCTGACACGTTGACCAGCAGCCCCTGGGGGGTGTTGGATCTCGCGGATCAGGGCGTTGGATTCTTCGACCAAGCTGGGAACTTCGTCAGTTCGGTATCGGCAATCTTCGGCGCCATTGATCAGATGGTTTATACTGGGAAGACGTTTATCGGAACGAATTGGGGAAACATTGATGATGTCGCGGGTTTGTTGGGATCTCAGATTGCACTCGATCGAAAACTTCCATTCGTCGAACTGCCGGTAACTGGCCGGCTTGCTGAAACAATCTACGACGCGAGGTCCGGTTACCAGCAACTACAGAACATGCAGCGTCGGATGGAGACGATACGTCAGGGCGCGCAAAATTACTTCGCCGCCAACAGCGTTGGGTCACGGTTCGTGGCTGGCAGTGACGCGGCTCAGCGCGAGGTTGCTTATGCTTTTGCTGATGGTGTTTACGTCCGCCCGGAGACGGAGTTGGACGCCGCATATTTCCATTTGGTGCAAACCGGGACACCTGCGGAACGGCTCGCTTTTGAGGCAGCAACGACGATGAAGTATGGCAGTTGCTACGATCCCGTCGTGGGTTGGTTTCAGGATGGGGAAAAGCTCCCGGACGTGAACCTCAACGAGACCCTTTCGAACGGGGCATTCGGTGCGGTCGAAAGATATCGCGTTGCTACGAACTCGAAGATGAAGAACGGCTATGACACTTTTGCCAGCACACTTGCACCTGTGGCCGTTCAAATTCTTGCCGGAGCTGAACCTGGTAAAAAGATCATTGTCTCCGCGGCCTTGGTGAAGGAGGCAAAGAAAGCGCAGCCTTTGAACCTGAAGCAATACGGGTCTCTCGCAGCCCTTGCAAATCCTGCTGCGGAACAGCTCTTCGCGTATGAGCTCGATGTGATCGAGGCACGGCAAGGGTTGCGTCTTCGTCCAATCGCCAACACGGGGAACAACAACGGGATTGTCGTCGTTGGACTCCCTAAAGCACAAGCGTCTGAATATACCGAGCGAATCAAGGCCAGCGATGTCCGTGTCAGCGAGAACAGCAGAATGCTCAACATTTGCGTCGCCACGATCAACTACACCCAAAATGCCCTCGAGGCTGCCACGCGTCTGCGCGCGGCACTTGTTGGCGTCGCTGAGCTGTCCACGCAATACAACGCTCTCGAGACCGTGCCTGCGATGATCCAGAACTGTGATAACACGATTCTGTTTCTCCAGCGGCAGGTCAGTGACTACTCCCTCGAGATCGAGCGGTTGAAAAAGGAGCGTAATAACGAGCTATCAGCCCGCGCTGAGTTTGTCCGTCAAACGCGCGTGGACCTCGAGCGCAATGCCCGTTCCCGTATTTCGTCGGCGCTTCTCTCGGCAACGGCGAAGCCTGCGGCGACACCGGTCCCCAATGAATCGGACGAGGATAATGGCTCTGATGAGTTCAAGGAAAAGGCTGGGATATCGGTATCCCAATAAGGAAATCTCGAATTTAGTTTTGCTGGACCCCTTTCCGATGTCGGGAAGGGGTCCTATCATTTGGGAGAACCCGTTACCGATGAGTCGAGAAGAAATAGAGCGAACCACTTCCGCCTTTTGCCATCGGTTCCTATCCTGTGCAAACGCTCCAAAAAAATGATGAAGAGAAAACTTCTCACATCTGCCCTGGGTCTTGTTGCCATTGCGTCGTATGCGGCAGATGACCAGCCGCCGCCTCTTCCGGAAACAGCCGTTGACGTCCCGCCTTTGCCGGAGATTAACGTGCCGCCGCCTCTTCCGGAAGCGGATGCGGAAACTTCCGAACCTCCCGTAATCCCCGAAGAGGCTGAAGAGCCGTCAACGGAGCCAGCGGTTTCTAACGACGTGGGGAAGGATGCGGCCGATGAATCTTCCCCGGAGCCAGCTGAATCGGAGGACACGGAAGACGCCGAGAAGGGACCTGCTGCTACAGCCACAAGCGTTGCAATCGCGAAAGATGATGGGGCAGACGCCAATGGGGCAGAAGGCGACGATGACGCACCAAAACAGCCACTGACAATCGGCGATCTGGAACGGCTGACGCAGCTGATGAAGGAGAATCAGGCTCTCCAAGAAGAGCTGGAGAGGCAACGCGGAGCCGGCATCAACCTCAATCCGCAAGCAAGGGTTCCACTAAATCACATCAAGCCTGGTCCCTCGAATGAAGCTGCCAGGAAGGAACTGATGCAATTCCTCTTGGAACGCTACGCGGGGACTAACGTCGACGTGTATCTGCAAGGCGAATATGTCGTAGTCCGCATTCCGGAAGCCACATACCGCATGGGGGCTGTGAAGATGCCGCTCAGCATCAGATCTCGCTTGAAGCCAATCGCCGATGCTGCCGCAAAGTTCGAGGACAAGTTTGATCTTCAGGTTGAAGGGCACTCGGACGCGACGCCGGTAAAGAAGAACTCTGCGAAGAGCAACTGGACGGTGGCATTTGCTCGTGCAGAAGCCGTTGCGAGGGAGCTCGAGGCGATGGACGTCCCTGATCGAAGCATGGCAGTCACATCGCGCGGGGCTGGCCTGCTTGCTGATACCAAGGACAAGTTCTCTCGGGTGAATCGTCGGGTGGAGCTGGTATTCGCGCCGAAGCGCTCTGTCGAACCTATCGTTCCGAAACTGGCGGCATCCACGAAGACCGCGAGTCTCCCGCTACCCGGTCCTGCAAAGCAGGCGTCTGCTTCATCCGCCAATGGTCCCGCCATCGCAGTGTCCAACGGGAACGCTCAACCGGAGGACATCATTGAATTGCCGGTCATGGTTTTGCACCAACCGCCGGATGAGTCGATCACGCCAACCAGTCCACAGCCTGTCCGTCAATGATGGCAGGAACGAAGCACGCGGCTGGAAGGGATACTTCGCCCAAGAACATCGGTCGCCTTCTCGTCCTTTCGAATTGAATCTTGGGGCTCACGGTAGGCCCCTCCAAAGAGAAACGCCCTTCCGGAGTCGCAGACCGGAAGGGCGCTCTTTTGCGGGCACCTAGCTACTGACAGGCTTCACACTCTTCTCCGCGGCGCATCGCTTCAATCGAGCACGCCCGTTTCTGCGCTTCGTTATACTCGGGCTTCGCGGCGACATGCCGAACCTCCTTACGGGTGGCAATCGTCGCCTTCTCGATCGATGAAGCACCTGTCGTCCGGAGGTAATAGGTCGTCTTCAATCCGGAATGCCACGCACGGCGATACATGTGGCTCGCGACCTTCAGATCCGGATTTTCCAGCCAGAGGTTCACCGACTGCGACTGATCGATCCATTTTTGCCGGCGAGCGGCCGCGTCGATAATGTATTCTGGCGGAATCCGGAAGACGGTGAGGTGTTTCCGGCGAATATCGTCAGGGATGCTGTCGATTGCATCGAGTTCGCCGTCGTAATACTTGAGCTGCTCGGCCATCTCCTTCGACCAAAGACCGGCAGCTTTAAGGTCTTTCACGAGGTTCTCGTTGATGACAGTGAATGCGCCGCCCAGGTTCTCCTTCACGAAGAGATTCTTGTAGTGCGGCTCGATGCACGGCGTCGTTCCCATGATGTTCGCGATCGTTGCGGTGGGAGCGATGGCAATGACGTTGCTATTACGCATGCCCTGCGTTCTGATTTTCTCTCGCACCTCGGCCCAATCCAACCGCCCCCCGCGAGGAACTGTCACAGGGACGCCACGCTCCGTTTCGAGCATGTCGATTGTATCTTGAGGTAGGATGCCGCGATCCCATTTCGAGCCGGCATAGGACTCATACCGGCCGCGTTCTGCTGCGAGATCCGACGACGCGCTGTAGGCGAAGAATGCAATCGCCTCCATGAATTCATCGTTGAACTCAATGGCCTCCGTGCTCGCGAAGCTGAGGCCTTTTTTGTAGAGAGCATTTTGGAGCCCCATCACGCCCAATCCGATCGGTCGATGGCGCATATTGGCGCGTCGAGCGGCCTCTGTGGGATAGAAGTTGGTGTCGATCACATTGTCCAAGGCGCGGACCGCAATCGCGATGGTCTCCCGAAGAAGCTCCATATCGAGCGAGCCGTCATCCTTGATGTGACGATCGAGGATGACCGAGCCGAGATTGCAAACGGCCGTTTCCTCATCACTCGTGTTAAGAGTGATTTCCGTGCAAAGATTCGAGCTGTGGATGACTCCCACATGATCTTGTGGAGAGCGGACGTTGCACGGATCTTTGAAAGTGATCCAAGGGTGGCCGGTCTCAATGAGCATCTTGAGCATGGATTTCCAAAGCTCGATAGCCGGCATTTTCTGGCCGAAGATTTTTCCCTCATCGGCCAATTTCTCATAGTGAAGGTAACGCTCCTCGAAGCGTCTGCCGTAAAGCTCGTGAAGGTCCGGAGTTTCGTTGGACCGGAAGAGTGTCCAATGCTCGCGTGCCTCCATGCGCTTCATAAAGAGGTCCGGGATCCAGTTCGCCGTATTCAGGTCGTGCGTGCGCCGACGTTCGTCCCCGACATTGCGACGGAGTTCGAGGAAATCCGGAATGTCGTTGTGCCACGACTCGAGGTAAGCGCATCCGGAGCCTCGGCGCTTACCGCCCTGATTCACGGCGACAAGCTGGTCATTGTGGAGTTTGAGAAACGGAATCACTCCCTGACTTTCTCCATTTGTTCCTTTGATGTAGGCGCCCGTGCCGCGAACCGCTGTCCACGAACCGCCGAGACCTCCTGCCCACTTGGAGAGAAACGCGTTCTCCGCAACACCTCGCTGCATTATAGACTCGAGGGAGTCATCGACCTTGTAGAGGTAGCAGCTTGAAAGCTGGCTGTGCGGCGTTCCTGAATTGAACAGGGTCGGCGTGCTCGAGCAGAACCGGCGATCTTTATAGAGCCGATATAGCGCGATTGCTCGATCTGTCGCCTCGGATGGGTCCTCAGTGAGGAAGTGGCCCATCGCCACACGCATCCAAAAGAGTTGCGGTGTCTCGAGGCGCCGGGCCGGTTTGCGCGTCTTGTCGACAATCAAGTAGCGGTCGGCGAGGGTCTGGATCCCGATGAAGTCGAACTCGAGGTCCGCTGAGGGATCGAGCGCGGCCGCAAGCTTCGAGAAGTCGAAATGCGCAAGCATCTTTGGGTTGATGCGTTCAATTTCGACACCCCTCGCAAGCAGACGACGCAGAGCTGTGGCATGGGCCTCTTGGAGGCCAACGATACCCTGTTCCACAATCGACCAATCCAGCACCTCCTCGTAAAGGTAGGTGAGGAGAAGCCGGCCGACGAATTTCGAGAAGCCAGCGTCCGTTTCAATCAGGGTTCTCGCATTCAGAATGATGGTATCGCGAAGATCAGAACGCGTGATTCCATCAACCGTCGAGCGGAGGAGATGTCCACGGAGATCATCAGGCGATACCTGTAGGTCGAGGTCTGTTAGCGCAAAGCGAATCCGAGCATCCAGGTCCTCGGGGTTATAGAAAGCCGAGGTACTGTCGTCCTCGGTGATCATGAGGAAGCCGGGTTGGGTGTCCTGGGCGGCTTGTGCTTCACGTTGAGCTTCGCGTTCTGAACGGCGCGCCGCCCGGTAAAGAATAAATTGCTCCGCGGCGCGATAGTGGCCGCCCCGCATCAGCTCCTCTTGCACGCAATCCTGAACCTGCTCGATATCCACGCGCCCGTAACCACGAGAGCGGATCTGCTCAGTGACTGCGCGTGCAACGTCTTCACCGGGGGAGGAATCAAGACCGCAACTGATAAACGCGAGGCGTGCAGCCACCTCGATCCGGGTCGAATCCCACGTGACCATCATTCCGTTGCGACGGATTACTCGAGGCATTCCGATGTCGGATGGATTGGGTGTCGTCGAACGGATGAGAGCGCGAGCTGCCGCCTTCAAAGTCGCCTTCGCGCCCGGCGCACCGACATCAAGAAGCACGCCTTCGATCGCAGAGAGAACACGTCTGGGTGTCTGATCGTCGCCGATGGCGGCGCGGATTTGATTCTCAGGAAGTGAAAAGCCGACGCGATGGGCGGCGATGACAGCCGCCTCAAGAGGAGAGGCGCTATCCGGTATGTTTGCCTTCAATTCGCGATCAGTCGCGGTTTCGTCAAGAACTCGAGTGGTCATGTCGTGAGATATTTCAGACGGTGTGGGCCGATAGCGGGGGGGCGTCAACCGACTGAATGAGAAATCGAATAAAATGAATCAGCTCGGTTGACCGACTGTCAGTAACGGCGCACCTGACCGGTGAATCACACCATCCTATGAACCTCGTATTCCGAATCGTCTATCCCGTCATCGGTGTCATCGCCATCCTGGGTCTCTTTTATTTCATCGCCCCAAAAACAACGGTTTCCGTGCTGCAAGGCATCAAGAAGCTCGGCGGGTTTGGGGATGCTGTCGTGAAAGAGGTCACCCGATAAAGAAAAGTGACTGGGCACCCGTTGACACTCACTCTCCGGGTGCCTAGCCTGACTCGCCGTATTCCTGAATTGTCTATGGGATATCCGGGACACGGCACGAACAACCCGATAAAGGCGTGCAAAAATCTCGGAACAGTCAACTTCGCGAGTATCGAACGCTCAACAAGCAGGCGCGTTTGGGCTTTCTCTTTTCTCCGGATGCATTTGAGGCGGAACCTTTCAAATTCCGAACTCAGTGGCACATCTGGTATGATGGTCATAACGTCGTCAGTTCGGTTCTGCATAAGGGACAGTGGAGGGAAGGGCCCCCGCTGAGCCTAAATGAAATGAACGATGTCTCCGTGCTGGAGCGTCATTCAAATCATCTGAAACATCGGCTTTCGGGGCGGTCTCCTCTTGGAATTGTTCTTCACGATGCCTGTGATTTCTCGACCGTTACGGTCAAGGGATCTTACTCTGGCGCGGAAAATTTCGAGGAAGCGAAGCTCGTCGCGATGGATAATCCAAGTCGGGTTATCGACGGAACACAAGATCCCGATGCCTCATACGGAATCGTCCATCTCAACGGTGCGAAGCGGAATGTTGCGGTGCGCCTTGATGCGTCGAAATTCGAAGCGTTCGAGACCCTCGCATCCCTCAACCCCGATCTTCGAATTGGAGTTTACTCAGCACCTATCGAGCTGATTGCCAACACCGGTTGGCTTTTGAAGGAGAGCGCCATCAGTGACGCTTCCTTAGGAATCGCTCTCATTGTTACCTACGAGAACTTTGCTCTGCTCGCATTGATCGACGAGAACGGATTGCAATCGATCGTCTCGATGCCGATTAGCGATAAGCTGGTCCCCGAGGTCGCTCAGCGTATTGAGGTGGAAATTAACCGGTCGGGGATGAGAACGGCTGCTTTGACCTTTCTCGAGTATTCGGGGCGGGAGTTTGGTGATGCAGTCGATGAGTATTTCAATCCCCCTCCACCGCCTCAGCAAATGCCGCAAGCGCCGCCGGTGGGAGGTGTGGTGACATCTGCCGTCATTGATCCCCCTGAAGTCGAACCCCCGTTGCCGAAATGGGCGATCGGGGAACTCATGCATTTCAATCGCGACGCTTGGCTGGATGCTGTCCAAAAGTTCGCGGGTAATCCGAATTGCGAAGTCAGATTCGAAATGCTTCCGCCTTCCGAGCTGACCCCGAAGGTGTTCGGAGGAGACAAGGCCGCCAGTCGTATCATTGCCGCGGCGCGAACAAATTACAATCGCGAGGTCCGGCGCGCAGCTGCTTCGCGGCTGTCATACTCCGAGAACGCTGCGATCGTTGGTGCTCGCTTGTTGCGAGTCGGCGTTGCGGCCGGTGTCGTCATAGCGGCAGTTCTTGGGGCGAAGTCCGTTTATGAAACGATCAACAGTCCCGCGTGGAAACTCAATCGTGTTGTCGCACAAGCGACTGCCGTGGAAGCGCAACGGTTACTTACGCTTCAAGATGCAGTCACCGCTTGGGATGAAATTCTGAAGCCACGTAGTCAGGCGTGGGCAGCGTTGGAGTTCGGATCTCTTCTCTTCCCGGAAAAGACCGGCGTCATCCTCGAGAATCTTGAATACACGTGTGTTCCTGGGGCGAACGCGGGCGCACCGCAAGGATCGCCAGTATCGCTCAAGAAGACATGGATGTTGCGGGGGTATGCACCACCGTCCGCGATTCCTTATCTCGAAAAGATAAATAGCGAGACAGCAAGCGCGGCTCTCGAGAAGATTGCGACGATTCTCGACGAACCAGGTCTTCAGCCAGCTCCGGGGTCCGTAGAAGTTCGCGCGGAACGCAAAGCTGCCGGCGCCGATCCGATTACTGGCCGTGAACGCGTCGAGTTCACGGTGGTTGTGTCGCAGGACCTTTCCGACGACCTCGCATTACCGACGTCCGCTCCGGAGCTGCCGGCGATGAACGAGGCTCTCAAACCCGCATCGATCCCTTCAACGCTTTGAATAAGACACGCCTCATCGCAACTGTTGGATATCTCGTGCCGCTAGGTGTCGCGCTACTTCTCTATTTTGTAGGGAAGGCGGCATGGGGTCGATTCGATGCCGTCCGCGCGGAACGGCAGGCGGTTTACGACAAATTCAAGGTCGACCGGCTTACGATTCAGGAAATCGCGCCTGCGCTTCCGAAATACCAGCCTCGACTGGCGTTCTTCCACGCTTTGCTTCACCCGGATCAGTATGGCCTGGTTGGTGACGCCTACAAGGATGTCGAAGCAAGTCTCGATACTCTCGTTGCGCGTCGGGTCGGATACAGTCAAATGGATGGGGGGGGGGATCTGTTGACCGGTGTAACGATACCGAGCACAGGTCTGACGGTGAGCTGGGCCGGCAAGTTTCCGCAGCTTCAGTCCGCCGCTCTCCAAATTGAAACCGAACGGCCCAACCTGCTGCTGACGTCCCTCAATGCGGAATATGAGAGGTCGAGCGGAGAGGACCGTAGGATCAATCTCGTCGAGAAGTATATCGCGTTCTCCGCGCCCCGTTCGTTTTCAACTGAGGCTCCCGTTGCACAATGAGAAGGACAAAACTCATTTTAATTCCCATCGCAGCAGCCGGCGTGGCCTCGCTCTTCGCTCAAACCTCCGCTGAAGAGCAGATGCGGATCGCGAATGACGTATTGAACGCTCAGAAAGAGCTCACGGAGGAAGAGGTTCAAGGTTTCATCGCGAATTCTGACGGAATGGCGAAGGCTGCCGCCCGTTCGGAGGCTTCGACGATCCAGATCCAGCTCGACAGCTCATCGCGTCGAAAGGACGTCTTTGGGGCGGATGTCGGAGAGCCTGCGGAGATTGAGAGTCCCGAAGGGGCTTCATCCATTGATGCACGTATCGATGCAGCGCGAGAGGCTGTAAAGGCACTCGATATCGTCGGAATCGCTCCTGAGCGAAATGAATTCTATGTCGGTGCATGGGTGCTCCATACCGGCGACACCCTCACTCTCGTTCACCAAAAGGAGGTTTTCAGTTTCACGGTCGAAAGCGTGACGCCCGATGCAATCACGTTCGTCGAAGGGGATACCCAAACAAAGATTCAGGCGCGAATAAACATTATCCCATCCAATAACCCGCCGGAAATGATCCGGATTCCAAGTTTGAAGCCATGAAAACAAAACTTGCCGCCATCCTCCTATCCGCTGTCGCGACCGTAGCGCTCGCACAGGATCCCATTGGGGCGGACTTTACCACGCCGCCCAATATCCAACCAGCGGAGGACGAGCAATCGCAGACGGATGTGGAGCAACCGTCAACGGCCAACGAGGACACGGCGCCTGACGTTTCGTCCGGTGCAGCGGCTTCCGTTGACGTCAGGACTGAAGGTGGGGACACGACGGTCGTGGCAGCGCAACCGCCACCTGAGTCTCAGGCGATGGCCTCTGATGGAACCTGGGTCCGTCAGATGAGTCTGAACGACCTACTTCAGGTTCTCGCACGGCGTCTTGGACTGCAATACTTCTACAATCCGAAACTGGCGGACATCCGGGTCACAGGAAACCTCGAAGAGAAAGTCCCGAGTCTCGATGACATCAAGTCAATGGCCCTCCAATATGACGTTCTTGTCGACGCTAACGGCAGAACGCTTGTCGCCTATGCCCGCGATCAGCTCTCTCAGCTCCCAAAAACGGACTACGTCTACACTCTGAAATATCTCCGCCCCAATTCACGGTTCTTTTCTCCGGTCGTTACGACTGGGCCAGAAATGGGTGTTAGCAGTTATCAGACGCAGCCGGCTCTTAATGATGAAGCCGGAGACGGGATTGGGGAGAATTTCAAAGCCCTTCTGGCACCCGCACTCAGCCCCAACGGCGCGGTCTCCTATGAGCCGAAAACCAATCAGCTCATCATTTCAGACAATCAATACAGCTTGGCCAGAGCTATTGAAATGCTCGACAAGCTGGACAAGCCGAAGAAGCAAATCATCGTCCAGGTCCGGATTCTTCGCCTGAACAGCAATGCCGCGAATCGTAGTGGTGTCGATTGGAGTCAAACACTCGGGGAGACGGGATTGCAAATTGGTGCGACGGCGGTGGGCCCGCTCGATCAGATTTTCAAGACAACACCCGTCTTCGGCAACGCAGCAACAGTTGCTGAAACGGCCCTGGATACTGCCGGCGACGTTCTTGATGGTGGAGCAGATGCGGTTGCCGATGTTGCATCTACCAACGCCGGGATCATTTTGAGCCCACTTCAGCTCAACGCGGTGCTTCGCGCCCTCTTCCAAAATGACCTCGCCACGCAGGAAAGCGGGCCCGCAGTCATTACTGAAGACAACGAGCCCGCAATCTTCCGGGTCGTGGATCGTATTCCGATCGTCGAGCAGGAAATCTCGGAAGGTGGTAATGGTGGAACACCGATCATCGCCACGGATGTCCGATATCGCATTGACGAAACGGATCCGATTGACCCTGCGAATAGTCGTGAAATCGGTGTCAGCGTTGCCGTCACGCCGGGATTACTTCCCGATGGAACGATTCGCATGAAGTTGTTGCCGCGAGTGGCGTCGGTCACGAAATACACGAAGGTATTCACGGGATATCGGAACATCTATAACGAGTATCCGAATGTAAATGAGACGTCAGTCGAAGCGAGGGCACGTATCCCTGACGGTTATACGCTCGTGCTCGGCGGATATTATCAAGATCAGGATCGGCGCATTGATAACAAAGTGCCTCTGCTCGGGGATATCCCCGGACTGTCTTTCGCGTTCCGCTCCACCACGCGAGAGAAGATCCGAAGCAACATTGTCTTTCTGATCACGCCTACCAGCTACGATCCAAGCAATGTCGAGGGCGCCGTGGCGACAAACGAGATGCTGCGTCAGCAGTATATCGTCCCGAAAGACTCGAAGTATCCTGATCCCGATTGGCCGAAAGAAGATTCCGACCCGAATTTGGGGCAGCGTTTGTCAAATCTCTGGCCGTTCAAGAAGAAGGATCGGACGAAGGAATTCATCCTTTCAGCGGAGAACCCACAGAACGAAGGGTTGCGTCCAGTGATTACAAAGCAGCAGCAGAATCAGATGCGGCTGGAAGAGGAAATTCGCGGAACCCCTGCCTCACCTCAAGAATAGGCCACGTGCAGATACGTCGAATCCAAGTTGTCCGACCGCGCCCCGGTGAGACGGGAACCCCTCCCGCCCCTCTCGGGAGACCTGATGAACGCTCGATTCCGGACGAAAGCTTTCCGGCATCAAGGAGTGCGACGGCAAATGCTCCGGACAAGGCCATGAATGGAGCATCCATCAACGGATCGACGATTTCAGTAACTACACAGACCCCTACTCCTGAGTCAGGTGAGGCGGACCAACGTCCGGTAAGTCTGCCTCCGCGCAAGCCAACGGGTTTCACCCAGGAGGAGCTTCAGCTTCTTCGTTCATGGACGACAAACACCATAACCAGGTTGCTGACGTTGAATGCCCTTGGACGGCAGGATGCCAGCGAGAGGCTTCAGGCGTGGATTGACAAAAAAGGGTGGGATACCGATGTCCGAGACCCATTGCTCGACTACGTCGACAAGCGATCCTCACGTTTTGTGGAGGAGTTGGAACAGCTTGCCTCGAAGGTGCAGCCTCGCAATGCCGAAATACACGTTTGCGACTTTGCGGAGTTGATGTCGGTGGATTGGGGCAAAATCCCCAAAGAGATTCAACGACTGCTCGAACTGTCCGCATGCGTCCCGATCTGTATGGCGGGCGATTGCGCGTCTCTCGTCATTGGTAGCATCAATCCCATGATGGCGGATGCCGTAGCGCAGGAAATCCAAAAGCGCCCCCTCGCAGATCGACCGGTGCCATTTGTAACCCCCATGCGACTACTTTGGTCTCCATGGGTCACGCTACTCGCTAGGTATGGAATTTGATCTTGGGTTTCCGATGCCGCCCTCCGTGGCGACCGATCTAATCGCAACGCTGCGGAGCAAACATCCACGGCGGGCGAACATGACGCCCGATGCACTCGAGCGCGATGTGCAACGCGCGGAGATGCAAGCGGCTGTAGCCTCCAACGTAAAGATCCCCTTCGTGCAGGGTCTAATCAACCATGTTGATAGGGGCCTGTTGTCATCGCTCGATGTAAACGTGCTGCGGAAATCGATGACGATTCCGGTGATTCAACACGATAACCGGATCACGGTTGCCGTTGGGAATCCATTCAACATGGACGGCGTGGACCATTGCCGTCACATGTTTGCAGGTTCGACGATTGTCGTCGTAATGGCGCCGATCCCTGAGATTGAACGGGGATATGGAGCGGCCGTTGAGAACACATCGGCGCATGATAGCGCGATCGAGTCTCTTGAACGGATCGACAACTGGTCCGATGCAAAGGTTTTCGACATCAGCGAGCAGCAACACGAGGCTGTCATTGAGGCAATCCGGTTGATGTTCGAGGATGCGGTCAGCAAGGGGGCGACCGATATCCATCTTTGGTGTGAAATGGGAGAGAAGGGGGCTCGGTTGCGGAGAGCCTACCGTATCAACGGTATTCTCCGTCATCACGTTGAAGTTCCGGACAATCTCGTCACCAGAATGGATGCCGTTCTGATGTCCCAGGTGGGGGTTCCAACAGAAAAGGCACGGACAGGCGTTCCCATTAGTGCCCGCCTGATTCTGGCAACCTCAACCGGGAGAAAGATTGCCTGCCGTTATGAACGAACGCCGGCGCATCACGGGTATCACATAACGCTCCGTCTTCAGGACCAAGGCGATATGGATCTGGTCCTTGGCAAGGGGACGCTAAGCTTTCCGGAACCGGAAATGCTCGAAATCGATAGATCGTTGGAGGCCAGTGACGGATTGATCATGATATCGGGCGCAACTGGGTCCGGAAAGACGACGACACTCGCAGCAATGTTGAACCGTCTAGCGATCCCGGAGGAGCTGACCTGCACGGTTGAAGACCCCGTCGAGCGGGAGGTGAGAAATGTCATTCACCAGCCCCTAAAGGAAGGCGGCTTCACCAGTATGATTCGTTCACTCGTGCGAAGTGATCCGGACAATATCATGGTGGGCGAGATTCGAGACGGGGAAGAGTGCAAGGCAACGATGAACCTTGCTATCACAGGCCACCTTGTTCTCACTACGATCCACTCTGTCAGTGCTGCCGACATCCTGAGTCGATGCAGGCAATGGGGCGTTCCGATTTTTGATCTTATCCGGACGTTGCGTCTTCTCATGGCGCAACGCCTGGTTGAACTCGTCTGCGAGAACGAAGGTTGCAGGAAGCTCGATCGGATCTCCGATCGTGAAATGAAGCTCTACAAACTCACCGACGACTACCGGGATATTGATATCGTCCGTCCGATAAAAGGAAACATGTCCTGCCCCCGCTGTGGGGGTGTCGGATATTCGAGGCGAACCGTAATCGCGGAGGTCATCCCTTTCGACGATGAGCTGTGCTCTGCGCTAACGAATCCCGAAACGATCGCCGGAGATGTTGAGCGCCATGTCCGTGAGCGTCACAAGGATCTGAAGTCGCTCAAACAACACGGCCTGGACCTTATCAAGCAGCAGAAGACCGATCTCATCGCCGTGAAGCGTGTCGTGAACCTCGCACACTCGACATTATCATGACGCAACTCTACGATATCACTCTTCGAAAAGGGAACCGAGCTGTAACGGAGAGGCGCGAGTATCCTTCAGAACATCTTGCGTGGCGATCCTGGCGAGATGGATGGACTGTCACTTCGGTAGTTCCGGCAGACGAAAGTCCGGAGATTGCGACCGGCAAGAATAGCAAAAAGAAGGGACTGATTCGCGGAAAGCGGATGATCCGGTTCTGCAAGACCGTAGGAGCAATGCTCCGGGGGCAGATGAAGCTGGAAACGGCTTTGGAGCTTTACGCGAGACGGCTCGAGGATGCCGATCTCGCGAACGTATTGAACGAGGTCGTCCGCAAGATTACGAAACAAGGCGAGAGACCGCATGTTGCCTTCGAGCAGACAGGGCGCTTTGATCCACAATTCATCGCGATCGTGAAAGCTGCTGATCAGGCGAGCTCGATGGGCCGGGGTCTTCGCAAACTGGCGGACCGGATGGAGAAGTCCCAAAACCTCGCCAAGAGTCTTTTCGCAGAACTATCGATCCCTGGACTGGCGGCAATTCTTGGAACCGTGGGATTTGTCGTTCTTCAGTTCGGCGCGGTCCGGACGATGGAACAACTAAGTGAAGCTCTGCGAGTGGATCCGGGGACGATCATGGGAACGGTCTTCGCGATCGGAAGGTTTACGCGGCAGACCTGGCCAATTTTCGCCATCGCATTCATCGGGACTGTCATCTTCTTCTGGTTGATGCCGATGGCGCGGGAACAAGTGTTGGCGTTCTTGATGGGTAAGATCAAAACACTCCGCGACATGATTCTAGGCATGCGGCAGTTGACCATTATGGGGACCATGGATCTTTTGCTGAATTGCTATGGTCCAAACTCCGGGCTTGGTATGACGGCCGCATTAAAAGCGGCAACAGACGTGTCGGAGGGGACGCAATATCATGAGGAGCTGAAACGCGTTACTACCCTCTACACGAGAGAAGGCGTGAGCCTCGGAAACGCATTGGAGACCAACTCCTCGTTTGATCCACAAATCACGCAACTCCTCGGTATCGGTGAGGAGACCAATTCGGCTGGAGACCAGGTTGCCAATATTTGCGAGATGTATGACGAGCTGACCTCCGATGCAATGGCACGTTTCAAAATGACGGCATACCTTGGGGTTCTGATATACGTCGTTTGCCTTGTTGTTCTGATTGCTGCCGGCGTCGTGTTCCCATCGATCATTCTGGGACCAAAAATGATTACCCCAAACGCGGGAAGCGGGATAGGCTGAGATGCGTGAAGACCGCCCTCGACCATTGGTTATTGCGGACGTTCGTCTTTGAATATCGAGTTCATGCGAATGTTGTCCCGTCGCATCTGCCGATCGACGTCGAGGTCCGGAAGGGGAGCCATCGTTGGGATTACCAATTCGTCTGTGACTCTGAACGTGCATTCCATGAGTTGACGGAGCGGCTATCCCAAACCTGCTACGCCTTTCAAAGCGCGGTTGTGGTCCGTGATACGCCATACGCAAAAGCTCTTGCGAAACTTGCACGTGAATCGATTGCGATTCGGCTTGTGTGGTGGATTGCTTACGTTCTTCTTGGTGGTGGCCTTGCGATTCTAGCGGGAAAGGCCATCGGCGGATCGTCCTTGTTGAATCGCATTCTCGGATACGCGAAACCGAGTTTCTAAAGGTGACCCCCTTGCCGGTAGGGCTGTTCGTTCCTACGTTTCGGCAATGGGATACCAAAAGAGTCTCGTTCTCTTTCCGATTCTTCTGACTGCTTGCGTCCATACGCGGCCAGAGCAGCCCGCACCGGCTCCGTATGTGATCAGTGAACCGGTGATCAGTGAAGTGCGGGGCGTGCCAGCGATTCCGAACGCGACGCCACCCCCGAAGCGTCTGATTGCTTCGGAGATCATGCAATCGAGTGACCCGGAGCCGAGAAGTTCAAGTGGAACTGTGAAGGGAAACTATCCTGTCGCCCAGTGGATTCCGGGCAGCCCTGGTTTTGTAAGCAGCCCTTACGGGGCTGAGGGAAAAATTGATGTTCGCCAGCTGCCGCCCGGTTCACTCGCAAAAGATCCATACACTGGAAAGATTTTCGAAGTGCCTACGCGATGAAGCTCATCACGATACCTGCCGGAACAGCGATCGGCTATCGACCGAATCAGCCCATCATCAAGGCGGAAGAGCGAATAGAGCTCCCGAGCAAGGGACTGTTTCTGCTGGTCGGTCAGAATGGAATGGGGAAGACGACGTTCATGAAGCATCTTGTCGGATGTCTTCCTCAATCAAAGGGACCAATGGATCGTGCGGTATATCTTCCGGAACGATTCGACCTGCCCGAATATTTACCGCCGAGGAAAGTTGCCAAATCCTGCCTGAATCACGAAGCGAGACGTCAGTTTCTTGGTGATGCAAACGTGCTCAAGGTCGAGGTGGGCAAGGAGTTCTATAAACTTTCGAAGGGGAACAAACAGAAAACCGTTCTAGCGTTCGCAATCGCTCGAGCCACGGACAATCAATCGAAAGTGTTGCTCCTCGACGAACCGCTGAGCGGACTGGATTACGCGGTGCAAAAGGATGCATGGATCCTCTTCAACCGTGAACGACAACGTCGACTGGTGATTCTGAGCATGCATCCAGATCACATCGAGACACCGCCTGACGCACTCTTGGTTATCAAGAATGGCCGCATCTCCAAGGTCGAAGGAAATTTCGAATCTTGGGGGGATATCGAGAGGGTTTTGACAGGTGAATCATTGACCGTTTCTGTATGAAGGCAGTAGCAAACTTACTGTTGCAGCAATGGATTCACGCCCGCGCTTGGGTCCTTGTGGCGGCCGTATTCGTCGCTGCTACGTTTCTGGCAAAGTATTTCGTTCCCTGGGAGGTTGACCCGACACTTATTCCACTTGCGCGGTGCCAAGTGATCTATGGTCTAACCCTTGTTATCGGCATGGTCCTTTTACCGGCTCTCTACGCCGAGGCGGGACGATCTCAACTCACAAGGAATCATCGGCTATTCTGGAGGGCTCAAGGTCTGTCCGATTCAAAATATTTCGTCGCGGTATGCGGTATATGTTTCGTCGCTGCCGCGGCGGTAGTCCTTGCCGGCACTGTGATATTACTTCTCGTGCGATCGGTTGATCTGAGCGTCGCGTCTCTGATCCAGTCGATGATTCTGACCTACCTGGCAGTTATTGTGTGCGCGCCCCTTGCTGTCGGAATGACGCAATGGGTGAACAGTTCCCCGGCGACACTCCTGACAATCGTATTTAACTGCGTTGGACTATTTGGTCCGGCAAGCGTAAATGCCGCTCGAAATACTGCCGGAGCGAAAGGGGAACAAGTCTTCTGGGAGACGGTCTTTACAGTGATCCCGCAGCTCCGACTTGGTGATCAGAGCGAAAGAATCACGTTCTGCTGGCCTCCAATACCCATGCAGGGGTTCGTTGAGGCATGCGGGTATCTGATAGGATGGACTCTATTCTCATTCTGCATCGGCTATGTCTGCTGGCGGAAAAGGCTGTAGTTGGTTGCCTGTCGTCATCGCGGCGATATTGCTTCTGGCAAATGGTGCGATTGTGGCTTCCGGCCGCATCGAGCGCATCTGGTCATCGACTTTGCGTCCCGGACCGGGCTCAGAGGACCCGTTTCCACTTCCTTTCGAGAAGCCTTCCATAAATCCGTTTGCAATCTACGGCAGCCCATTGGGTCAATTTCTTGGAGGCCTCTATGTCCAGGCTGGCGATTCTGCGGAACATCTTGGCTTGCCCGCTAAAGACACGGTGCCGTTTCAGACAAGGATGGGACAACGGCTCGGTGGTATGTATCTGTCGATGTTGCCGACAAAGCATGAGCATGTGGGCGACATGCAGGCATCATCTGGAGAGCGATTGCAGGCGGTCATGGCAAGGACGATGGTGGCGGAACGGTTGAGGAAGGCATACATGCTGGATCCGACCAATCTTCAGGCGATTATCACCGCACAGGGGACGATCGCATCGCCGGGAACCCCTGAAGCACAGGAAAAGGCAATCTCGCTCTTTCGTCATTCACTCTCGAAGCTCCGTGTGAATAGCGGATACTGGCCAGAGCACTGCCTGATTGCGTGCCAAGTTCTCGTGCAACTCTGGAATGTGATTGGACAGCCGATGGGGGATGATCTTGTTCAGCTAAACCGCGACGTTCATGCCCTTCTCGAAAAAGCGCGAGAGCAGAAGCAAAGGCTCATTGAAAAAGGGCTGTGGGAGACACGCCGGACATACCAGCGGAATCGATACGACACCGAGGAGATCTATACGGGGAACCTTGCAAAGCTGCTTGATCAAGCCGTAAAAGAGAGCGAAGAGAGCAAAAAGGATACCCAAAAGGGAGACTACGAGTTGTCTGGGATGCCCAAGTGACCTACGTTATGGGCATGAAGCGGCGGAACGAACACGGCCATACCCTTCTCGAGGTGACTATCACTCTCATTGTAATGGGTCTTCTTGCGGCCAGTGGTTTGGTGTTTTACCGAAACACGATTTCCATGCAGGAAAGAGTCCAGGTCGAGACCGCGCTTGATTCAATCAGTGCTGCTCAAAGGGCATATCTCCAGCGCAACCCGACCTTCTCGTATTCTAACCTGACAACGAACCACCTGTATCCCTATCTCCCCGGAAACTCACTGCCGAGCCAATTGTCCGGATGGAATGTCACAGTAAATGTCAGGCCGCCCCGTGCGACAAAAGGGAACGTAACCTATACAGCATCCCAATGAAACGCACATTCCGACGTAATATCCGCGGTCATCTATTGATCGAACTCGCGGCCGCTTTGGTTTTGTTCGGATTCGTGGCGACCGGTATCCTCAAATCGTTCGTCAGTAGCGCGCAAACGACAGCGATCGCAGCGGACATCACGACCGCGATTGGAACCCTGGACAATTATCAAGAGCTGTTCCGGGCAGCGGATATTTCTACGAACGGAAACTCCATTGGTCTTCCGATTGTGCCGGTTGCTTCGGCGAACCTATTTACGATCCCAGCCAATGCAAACACATGGGGTTCGAAGTCGACATCGATTACGAGCCCGGTTTCCGGAACGTCCTTTCCTGTGACGACGTATTTTCAATGGCGCACTCCAATCACCAAGGCCGGAGGCCTGAGGCAAGTGGAATACCACGTTGCGATCGAAATGCCTCAACCGGATCTCCCTGGAATGGAGAACACGAACTCGGTCACGAGCAAACCCTTCCGATGGGAGCGAGTCATTCTGCGGACGTTCTAGCGTATGAACCTGATTAGCGCGGTGATTGCGTTCGTGGTGCTGGGCTTTCTCAGCATTAGCTCGGTGATTTTCGTGAATCAGGCGGCGCAGTCGACGGCCGCGCAGGTTCGCACGAAGAAATACGTGCAGAACGAGGTGGATCTTCGCCAAGTGTTGCGCTCAACGGTTTCCCAAGCCCTTCGCGTGAATCTCTACTCGTCGCCTTCTGCTGCTCAGGCGGGAACCGGAACGCCCATTACCTCGGGAGGAAATTCGGCAGCCTTGCGACTTGATTACGAACGCGGTGTCCAGGCCAACAACGCTGCGACTTGGTCTGCTACCATCTATCTCTCCGGCACCGATCTCGTCTATCGAAACCAGAACGGGAATCAGTGGACGATCGCAAGTAACGTAACAGGCATTACGTGGAGCACTCAAGACGGCTTGCTTCAACTCGCCGCCACAGTCGACGGAGTTACGCACACAGTATGGACCGCGATAAACTGAGCAATCGACGAAAGAGCGAATCTGGTTTCGCATTGTTGGTAGTGGTCGCCATCTTCGCAATCGCAGTCGGGACCTTCTGTCTGATGGCCGCCAGGAACGCATTTCACACGTTTCAGCTGTCTCGTGAGAACGTGATCGCGACGGAAATGGAGGCGCGGTCAGCCCAAGTGACCGACATGTCGAAGGCGGATACTGTTGTCACCGTCGCAAACGAGCTCGCGAAATTCGCCCAAGGACAGAACCCAACAAGTCTTGTCCGCTCGAATCTGCCCGCATTTCTTCGCACAAATCTTCACAATTTCACGGGGGCCGGAGGAACCGGATCGTCGTGGTCGAATGCATCTGGTATCACTACGACGTGGCAGAGTCTCGCAGTCCCGACCGGCAGTAGAAAGCTCTTCGGCAACCGCACGACGTTTGTCGGGAGGATTCTTTACACACGCTACCTCGAGCAACATTCGGGGAGCGACAACGCTGTCAATTTGTCGAAGACAAAAGCCGCAAACAAAGAAGTGCGACTTTATGAGTTTCCCGCCAACACTTTCGCGGCTGCCGGCGATCGTGTTTATATCAATGGCTCCTCCGTAAACGGTAATGTCCTTGCTGGGTGGCTCGAAATGCGTGGCGCGAATGCACAGGTGGCAGGCGCCGCCTCTGTGTATCGGCGACTCTCAACGGATGCCAATGCGAGGATCAATGGTATCACGCTCGCAAGTCTCGATGCGGCCGCCGGACCAAAACTCGCAAAGCGCGTCGAAGCCGGCTACTACGGTTCCGCGGCATTGAATGGTCAGGTGTCCGTCTTCCGAGGGACCGAAGAAGAAGCGCTCGTGATCCTCTCCGATATGACTCGGAATGGGGAAGGGATACCGCAGATGTTCCGGAAGGTGGAGGGGCGAAGTCCAACAGCGTTCGAATGCTATTTCCTCCCTGCCTATCAATGCAGAATACGAGTTTCCGCACAGCTCGTCGCCGACGCCGCTCAACCAGGGGGATATAGAGCGACTGTCAGTATCTACAACGCAAGCGTTTCGAATCTTCCGGCGAGCCTCGCGACGGAAACGCTGGCGCAGACGTTCAACCTTTCCGCGAATGGAGGTGCCACAAAAGGTTTCTCCCTTGCTTACTCGAGCGTGGGAACACCGAATTGGTATATCGCATTCGATCCTGCGGAGGGCCATGACGCCGGCCTAAACCTCGGTTCCATCTACATCGACTTCAAGAATCAGAGCGGTGCGAGAACCAGCAACCATTTCGTCGTTCTGAAGTCCTACAGCCCCACTCTAGGCAATGTCTCTTCCTTCAGTCTGGTCACACCCAACCTCCTGAAACTTACCGGGACGCTCAATCAGAACAACAAACCAATGTCCATTTTCGCCCCCGAGGTGCGGTTCGGTGTGGACGCAGCGCCCGCAAGCGTTGTTTTGTCAGGCCAGCGGGGAACCTTGGATCCAACCGGTGCATTGGCTGTCGATACCGTTAAGAGCTTCGACGGGACGAATATCAGCGCTGCCGCCAAAACGGTGAATCTGACGGATATCACGTCCCCTTCGGCCGTTCCTCCCGTGAACGTCCTCGCGTGGATGCTTCTTGTCCGCAACGCGAGTAACTAAACCCTGGGCTCCTATGGGAAGGATGATCCTCCCATAAGATACACGAAGGAAGGTTGCACCGCTCCGCAAATGCACCCATATTGCGAGGAAACGATTGTCCCTATGAGAGCAACCGTCCTTCGCAGATGCTTGGTCCTGGCGATCATCGGCGCATGTGGAATTGTTCTACCGATCAGGCCGGCAAGCGCTGACCAGGCAGAACCGGTGTTCGTCGGGAAGTATAGATGGACCGCGGTCAAGCAATAGCGCGATGTCGCTCAAGAGGACACGTTCGGAACACAACCGGTGATGACCAGGGGTGAAGGATACCCGATATAGGAACCGAATGCCCTGGAGATACACGAAAGCCGGTTGTCGATTGATTGATGCGAACCTATAATCTCGCGAACCAAGACTCCCTATGAATTCACATGCTATCCTTCGTAACCGCTCTTTCCGCCGTCTTTTTACACTGATCTGTCCGGCGTTGATTGCCGGCGCAATCATCCTTCCGAATACTGCGCAAGCGGATCCGGCTTTACCGGACTTCGTCGGCAAGTATCCGCTCAAGCTGCTCATTCCCCAGAATAGATTCATGGGGACGCTTCGCGGGAAGTTTGTCGTGAAGGCAACGGGAACCGTGGTGTTCCGGGGCCGAGACATCCGCCGTTATTACGGCAAAGACAAGAAGGTCACGAGAACGCCTATAAAGGTCAAGGGGACCCTCGGTCCGCAATACGACGCAACGCAAGGCTACGTCAAATACAAGGGCCAGAATATCAATCTGAGGTCGTTCAGCCTCGTTCGTTCGTTCTCAGGATTTGCGTGGAAGATCACGGAAGGGCGACCCGAAGAGTTGGGGCAGACCGGTATCCATTACAAAATCTATCTGCGGGGGCTCAAATACCCGTGGGAGAACAATATCCCGAAGCAATAACTTTTTCCGGGAAATCGCGAACGAGAGCGCAGTAAAACTCACATGAGAAAGGCATTTCACATTCTGTTCATTGTGGTCTTCTGTGCTCTCGGTCACACCGCTCTGGCTGAGGTAAAAACGGGAAGGGGGCAGGTTCCGCAGCGGTATTCTGAGAAGTTTACGAAGAACAAGCTTTATTTCTCCGAATGGACTTTTGCCTATCAACATATTGATTCTTTTAGAAAAAAGAAGGGGTTGCCGCCTCTAGCCGAGGATGAGGCCTTGGGGCGCGCCGCTTACGCTATCGCAAACGAAATGCGGAAGCAGGATTGGCCGGGGCTCCCATTGCCCGATGGTAAGGATTTGGCCTTCTTTCTAAAGAAGGCGGGATATCGCGGGGATTCGGCTCGGGTGCATCCTTACGTGTTCATATCCGATTCTGCGAGTGAAAAAGGTGACCTCCTTTCATTCAAGAATCTGCCAAGTGCGATGCGTTGGGTGGCAGGTCCTTTCGCGAAGAGTTTTGCCTATACAAGAATCTTCTTCGAAAACGCGCCGAAGTATGATTACAATACTCGCACACGCCGTGCTTTAGTTCCGGCTGGAACTCAAGGTTCCTGGTTGCGCATTCCAGGAAATTATGGTGAGATTGTCCTGATTGGGGAGGATGCTCCTGACAAGCCAGATCGAACGATCCGTCCTGGAAGCTACCTTCAAGACTTCTATAAAAGCCAAAAGCAAGAAGTTATTACCCTGCGCCTAAAGAAGGGAAAGAGGGTGGAGGGCATTGGACTTGTAGGGGGAGGCGCAAAAGTCGTCGGCCGTATGAAGAAGGTTCGGGGCAGGCTCCCGAAAGGGGTGCGGATAGATGCGAAGACTGGAAAGCTTCGTGGCATTCCCAGAAGTCGTGGTCGCTATACGATTATCGTTAAAGCACGGTATCGCATTATACCAAAAGGGATGATCGTCACGGCGCCATTATCCAAAGGCGTCCATACCAACAAGTTTGTGATTGTTGTTGGAAAATGAAAGCGGCCGCTATCATTACGTTGCTGTCTTGCATGGCGTTGTCACAAGCCATAGCTGCATTTCCAAGATTCCTGCAAGTTGAGACAACGACAGGTAACACTCAGAATTCTACGTTGTCGTTGAGTAAGCCCATTAAAGACGCACTGGACCAAGGGGCGAACGCCATTTTCATAGCGGCGGCCGGCCCGATGAACGGAACGGGGGGGACGACAATCGTTGTAAAGGCGAGAACGCGCAACTATTCAGGTTCGGGATGGGATTGGCAGGAGGAGATCCGCACATCACAATACCAAGGGGCGGCTGTTGTTTTCACTGATATAAGTGTCGAGGGTAATAAGATCTTTGCTAAATGGGCAAAGTTCGAGTCGACGGGATGGAATTTTTATACGTGGGGAGGCAACTCAACGACAGCTGCGATGGCGGCTGTGGAGCAAGCGTCAAAAAAGAATCTTTCTGCGGGGTATATCAATATCGCCAGCATGCAGGTGACCTTCACCCAATCAGTAAGCCCAATTGGGTTTACAAAGGGTTCTACAGAAGCATTCGGCGCTCCCTACAGAATACCCCCCCCACCAGAACCGGATAAACCGGATACCCAAAATGGGGCGATCCGACTGAACAAAGCATATCAACGACAAGGGCTTTGGGTCCGGGGCGACGCATGGGTGAACAACTCAGTCCAAATGCGTGTTCGCTACAAAGGGACCAATGGTGAATTCAACGCAAACATTCTAAGTCCATATCCTATTCCTGCTGCCGCAAATCCGAGACGAATACCTGCCAATCAACCCGAGCGGTATGAATTTGCCGTCACGGCTCCTAATTTCTCAACGGTCTATCGTCTTGAAGCCAACAATGGGAGCGGTAACTGGAGCAATATCGATACTGTCCGCTTAACATTCTATACGCCAGAAATCGATTCTTTCGGACCGGAGACGGCGGACCAATTAGCCAAGTTGGCGGATGGGATTCATCGGACACGCCTCGATACGCATGCAACATTCGTCAACGCAACATCTGGGTTTGTCGACACTGGCGACCCCGGAGAAAAGATGACGAACGTCTATATCTACAAACCGGGTGATACATCATGGGGTTACAGGCTCTTTAATGAAAACGGCCAGGCGGTCGGAAACTATTCTGATGAAACCACTGCCGCACGTGCCTTTTACAACCTCACATACAACGGCTCCGTTGCTACCGGATTTCCTGTGAACACTTTCCGGTCCATGGACCTCAACCCGCAAACATTCCTTGGCGGAAGCATACTGAGTGCGGTGACGAGTGCGAATGCGCCAGTGCTCTTTCGTTTTGGAACAAGTTTCAAAGGGGTCCGCAATCAGAACCATTGGTCAAATCTCCAGCAAAACACCGCGGTTCCCTGGCATTCATCTAGTAACTTCCAAGTGGTGCCCTTGGCCTCTGGAACAATCTCCTTTGGGGGCGGGGGATCAACGTCGTTCACGCAAGGCGAGACAAAGACTCCGAACATCACGATTTCGAGCCCATCAACCACGGTAACCGCAAATATCACGAACCAGTATCCGAACAGTTTTTCGGTTCTCGCGGTGGGACCGGCCGATGGAATAGCCGAGCCGGTGCAAGTCGCGACCAACTATCCCGCTGGGGGATCTCAACTCACGGCGAACCTTTCGACATACTTCAATGGCAAGCCGGCCGGTCACTATTGGGTCTATCTGCTTGGTTATACCCCGCTTGATCGCCGTGATCTCGGGAATGTTGTCGATAGTCGTCTCGTCGTTACATTCTCAGGCAATAATCCAAAAACGTCGGGCGGCGACATCTGGAATCACCCGACGAAGGGGAGTTACCCCTATGGATGGGTAAACCTTGCGTCGATCCGGTTCTATTACAGTGGCACGGTTGACGTGAAGGCATCGATCATTACGGACAAATAACGCGATCGCGTTGATTGTAGGGTGAGGAGACCTCGCCTCGTGAGAGGGCAGTGATCGGCTGAGAAAAACGAACGGGATACCCAAAAAAAAGATAAGGGGAACCCGTTGACGTTTCTACCGGGGAGCCTACGATTATCGGGAAACCACATCTACCATGATGACCCATACTCCATCCCATCCACAGCGTCGTGGGCTTTTTGCGAAACTCACCGACCTGTTCTCGTCCACCAAGTCCGCATCTGACGACGCGGGGAAGGCGCCTGCCGATTACCATCCGATCCGGCGGCGTCGTAATGCAGGCTACACCCTCCTCGAGGTTGTCATCGTGCTCATCGTGATCGGTGTGCTGGCAATGCTCGTCGCGCCGTCCGTCATGGCCTGGGTGCAGGCATCCAGTGCTGAAACGTGCAAGTCGAACCAGGCGTTGGTGCAGACGACGATGCGCGCTTACGCGGGACTAACGAAGAAAAAGGTCGGCGACAACCTGGCCTATACGGAATTCATGGGCAATCAGGCCAACCATCTGATCCCGATTCCGAAGTGCCCGTCCATTGGCGGAAACAACTACACCTATGGCACGACGGTTCCGAACATCGGAACGAAATACGCAACCTGCGCGACTCAGTTGACCAACTCGCTCATCAATCACGTTCCGAGCGACACATCGACTTGGTGAACGTTGGTTGATTCGCTCATGATGGGACGGACGTCTCGAACAGGGCAGTCCTGATGGAGCGACGCGCTTCTATTGCTACATCACCACGACACGGCGAATCCGGGGTGACTCTCCTCGAGATGATGGTCGTGCTCGTGGTGATTGGCATTCTAGCCTCGCTCATATCCCCAATCGTTTCCGGTTGGTTGCGGCGTTCTGGAGAGAAGACCTGCATCGCGAACCTGATGCAGATTCAGACGAATATGCGTGCATTCGCTGCTTTGAAGAAGATTCCCGTGGGCGGGGCTCTGACTCACTCGCAGTTCATTGGTGCCACTAATTCGTTGATGTCAGCCCCAGAGTGTCCCTCTGGCAAAAATGCTTACGCATACCTTACCAGCGTGCCACCTCCGCATACTGCTTATGCGAGCTGCACGGCCGTCCCGGACCTTCACTACGCGAAGGATGACGATCAGTTTCCTCCGTGACTGACTGTTGAAGTCACCGATTGAAACCCATACGAGCACATGACAAAGCCGGCGAGTGATCGCCGGCTTTTCGTTGTTCATTGCCATCGATCAGGCTGAACGTGGTGATCCAAGCGTGATGGGGCAAATTGCCTCGATATGCGTCCCAGGATGATGAGAGCCATCCATTGGGCCCGTGGGACTCTATTCCACGATAAGTGCCGGCTCAGGTTCAGCCGGTAGAGCTGATGAGAAACCGATCCTTGAGGAAGAAAAAGGCCGAGTTACCGCGAGGATCGACGAGAAACGCGGTGCCGGACAATCGCCGCAACGCCGATACCTGTTAGAAACAACAAGGCCGCTGACGGCTCGGGAATGGGCGTTACCGAATACTCGACGTCGCCAACGAATGACCGAGAAAATGGCGGGGTGCCCCAGACTTCTGAAAGACCCCCCGTTCCGTCGAATACCATCTTATAGCGTCCCGGTCCGATTTGGATCGTGCTTCCAACGGCGAAGGATCCGATAAGTTGCTCGTCACGATACAGGGAGAGGACCGGATATTCATCATCACTCCCGGACGTCGTGACAGATCCAGTGATTGTGAGTTTTGCCGAACCGCTCAGAGTGAAAAGAACCCGGAGGTAATTGCTCACATCAGCGCGTGCGAGAATATCACCGTCGCTCCGGACATTGATATCCGTGCCGAACGAGTAGTGCCCCGACAGGTTGGCATCATCAAAGATGATGGTCGTATAGTGGTAGAGCATCGCCGATGCGCTCGACGGTTCTTTGTAAGCGAAACTACCATGCCGGCCGCCAACGAAGTCTTCGAGTTTATCGTTGGTGCGATCGATGAGGTCTCCCTGTATGTCATCAACGATCGAGAGTGCGTAGAGCCGCTGATGCACTGAGACGTCGGAGATAGCAGCTGCAAATATTGTTGAACCCGACGCGAGAACGACTGCGACGCAGATGGAGGTGGCTATTTTCATCGTGTTGAGGAGGGCGCGTGTGTTGCTGCAATCTGAATCGAGGGTCTTCGGATCGGACGAGGGACCATTCTTCCCTCAGGAATAGATACGCCTTCCTCATGGTAGATCGCGTCGGCGTTCACTCCCCAAGGAGACGACCGCAGCGGCGCTCCGATATTCTCCGCGGCGATCATCGCGGTCATCATCGAATGATCCTGATTGTTGTATTTGTGCATCCCGTTTCGTCCGGCGACCTGGAGGTTGGAGAAACGGGAGAGGTAGTCGACAATCGTGCGGACGTTGTCCTGGTATTGCTCGTCGTAGACGGGATAAGCCTTTTCAGTGCGAACAACGCATCCGTCCATAACGTGCGCATCGCCAATGAGGCCGAGGGCTTTGAGCTCCGTCTTCGCGAGCTCGAGCAGCTTGCAATCCGGAAGTGTCCAAAGGTCGTCCCCCTCAAAGCAGAAATACTCAAGACCAAGGCATGTCGCACCTTTCAGCGGAACGAGGTCCTTTGACCAATTATTGAAGTTCTGAATCCGTCCGACCTTTACGGTGGGGTCGTGGATATAGATCCAGTTGTCCGAAAACAGGTCAGGCTCATCGAGGATTACGGCGACGGTGATGAAGTCGCGATATTTCAGTGAGTTGGCTGCCCGCAGAACATTCGGGGGCGCCTTGGGATAGAGAGCTTGGGCGCAGTCGCGTAGAGGCATCGAGATTATGAACTCGTCGCCTTCAACGCGATTGCGCTGCCCTCTCTCGTCGACAGCAACAACTGCCGTTACTCTCTCTCCACTTGTTTCGATCGAAACGACATTGGACCCCATGGTTACCAGGCCGCCCGCCGCGAGAATGTCGTCACGGGTCTTCTCCCACATCTGTCCGGGTCCAAGCCGCGGATACTCGAAGGTTTCGATGAGTGAAGTGATGTTACCCCTATTGAATCCAAGCGCCGTAGTGATCGCGTTGAGCAGAGAGAGGTTCTTGATCCGTTGAGCCGCCCAGTCGGCGCTGATTTCGTCGCATGACATCCCCCAGACCTTTTCTGTGTAGGTCTTGAAAAACGTGTCAAAGAGGGCGCGGCCAAAACGGTTTGTTACCCAGTCAGCGAAGGAACGCTCTGGTTTTATCGGGCGAAACTTCGCTTTGACGTAACTTGCAATGCAAACCGCGCTCCGAAACAGTCCGAGATTGAGTAACGCCTGAAGAGGTTTAAGCGGGTAGTCGTAAAACCGGCGCCGGTAGTAAATGCGCGACTGCCGCTGAACGCGGATAAAGTCCTTTCCGAGACGTCGGCGCCACCATTCCACGACGCGCTTGTTCTTGGAAAAGAACCGATGCCCACCAATGTCAAAACGGAAGCCATTCCAGACGACGGTGCGCGAGATCCCACCAACGTAATGCGGATCCTTCTCGAGGACATGAACGAGATGTCCGCGTTCAATGCATGTTGTGGCGGCTGTGAGCCCAGCCGGTCCGCCTCCAATAATTACGACTCTACGTTTACGCGTCTTCATTGGTTTCCTCCGTTGGCGGGAGAACGCGGTAAACCAGGAACGAGGTGCCTGCGCTACCCGCGACCAGCTTTAGCCACTTCGGGGCTTTCTCCGGGTTCTGGATGTGGTCTCCAAAGAACTCAGTTGAGAGGTAGAGTTGCTTTGGTCCGTAAAAGCTATAGGCCGCAGCTGCACTCGCATTCGCGTTGCTCGGAATGATTATGTGAGTGACGCCGGCCTCTCGAATCAGGCGTTCAGCATCGTCTGTAGATGGGCACGCAAGGATTTCGAACGCCCGCTCCATCCCTTTCGTTGATTCCCAATAACAGGTCCCGATTGTTTTCCCGCCGATGTAGTAGTTCGCGATCGTGCTTGTATCCGGATAGGAAAGAAGAACTGGAGTCGTATCTTCTGCGTCGTTGATGACCGCGCCCGCTGCCTCCCGGAGTTGTGAATGGGATAGAAGGGCTGGATGAACCCCGAAACGGGATGCGCCGGAGGATTCCCGGAGGGTGGTAAACCATCCCGGAACAAGAGCCATCCCGAGACCGAGGAAGAACAGGCTGTTGAGTGCGCGCTGGGATGATCCCAACAAAACGGGGGCTGCAAGCGCGCAAAAGACGAGGGCCGCGAGAATCGAGAAGAGATACCACCGGCCGACAAAGAAACTCGCAATGACGAGCAACACGGTGGCGCTGGCAGCGGGAGCCAGATAACGGAGGGTTCTAACGTCCTTTTGTGAAATAATGAGAACCGCACCGAGAACCGCTGTGATCAATAGCGCTGCCGTCAGAAAGTCGGCGTCGGTGATGCAGATGATCACTTCGCTGACGGTCTGGGCCTGCCGGCGACAGATCGGGTTGCCCGCGCTAAAGGAGTCGGGGCCGGCTAGATGCAGCAAGACGCCGAGAAGCAGCAATGCTCCGAGAATTCGAAATCGTCCATATCGGCCGCTGCTCTCCTTCGATCCGGAAGAGAATTCGGACCAGTCTGATGCCTGACGGAGCATTTCGCCGGCAATGAGGAAGCCAAGAATGAAAAACGGTCCGTTGATATCCAGCCGCAAAGGGAAGCTCGGGAAATACTCGATGAGGTAAGCAGTAGTTGCTGTTGCGGCGCCGACATACCCGAAGTCTCGCCATTGATCCGGATTCCTAGGGCGCGAGTTATAGATGGCGACGCAAAGGCCCAGGACGAGAGCCACAATGATCGGAGCTGCAATGAATGCGCCTATCCACACCAGACATCCACAGGCGACTGCCGAGCTCCAAATGAGGTGCCGTGCGGGCTCCTGAGGATTCCTGACGGCAGCGCAGGCGCTGGTGATTGCCCAGAAGGTTAGGAGGGCCTGCAAACCATGGTGGTCGGGACGAAGAGGCGAAAACAGAGAGAATAGGATTGGCTGAGAGATCAGACCGAAAAACGAGATGCCGGCCGTGAGAAAACCGAACTTACGGGCGATGAGCGGAAATCCGATGACGCTCGCAAGGAGGAAAAGACACGGTGTCCAAAAGCGCCCGGCCAACTCAATGCCGCGATGCCAACTATCGCCGGAGACAAGGGATATCAACTTGCCGATACCCATTAACGCCCACAGTGGGACTGAGCTCCAATGAACAGAACGACCGTAAGGGTAATTGTCTGACGCGTCCCAACGTCGGCGCCACTCCCCATTTTGGGCGGCATCCTGAGCGTGATGGATCCACTCGACATCGTCGGTATCGAGGTAGATTTCCGTATTATCGAAATTCGCCTCGGTTACCAGTGTGGGCAGTGAACTGTAGCGGCAAAGCAGGAAGAAGTTCAAACATGCGGCCGCGATCAAGACGACGAGCGCAAGGATGACCCAGCGGGTATGTGGGAGGGAGATCACTTTAGCCTATCGAGAGTTTCAAGGTTGTGAACGTGAGCCTCCAGGGTCTCCCTCGATATCCGGTTTTGAGCGAAGAGGTTTGTCAGGTTGTCATCCCATCTCGTGTTCACCCGGTCATTCATCCACTCGTCCAAGCCGGTTCCCTGGTTAGTCATGTAGCCAGATATCGCCCCGCGCGATTTGATCGCTGTATTCGCCATAAATTCGTAACAAAGAACCTTCTTTGAAGAGTCAGCACGGTCGGCGAGAAGCCCTTGAGACAGAATGAAGCGAAGGTTCTGACTAAGCTGCGTGAGAATGCCCTGGCGCTCAGTGTCAGGGAATGGCGAGATGATTCGCGAAATCGATTCAGTCGCGCTGCACGTATGAAGGGTCGCGAGAACAAAGTGTCCAGTTTCCGCGCAATTCAATGCCGCTCGTATTGAATCGATATCCCGTAGTTCTCCGAGAATGACGATGTCCGGATGCTTCCGGAGAGCGGTCATGATGCCGGCGTGAAATGATTGGATATCCACTCCGACCTCCTGTTGGGTTACCATTCCGGGGAGGTATTTCCGCGTCTCCTCGTCTTGGTCGGGAAGGTGGTATTCTATCGGGTCCTCTATGGTGAGGACGTGTTTGGGGAGCGTTCGGAGAATCTTCGCTGCTAACGCTGCAAGGGTGGTCGATTTACCGTTTCCAGTTGGTCCTGTGACGAGACCGATCCCGTTGGAGCGGGTCGCGAGATTGAAGAGCTGTTGGGAAAGGGCTTCGTGATAGCCAAGTTCCTCGAGTTGGGGGATCTTCTCGTAAAGGATACGCGCGGCACACGCGATGCCCTTGTAATCCCAAAAGCAATGGACACGCAGGCGCCCGATCTTCAGATCCGAGGAGAGACTGAGAAACGAGTCACTTTTTACGGCAAAGTCTGCTTTGAGAGTTAGCCCGAGCCGTCGAAGGAACACCCGATCTTCCTCTTCATACGAGCTCTCCTCGGCATCACCTCTTGCGCCAATTCTTGCCCGATATAGAGCCAGAATGCACCCGAGGGCTTGAAGGGGACTGAGACGGTTAATCTCTGATCCGTGGGTTCCTAGATCATGAACAATCTCGATGGTTCTGCCGACTTGAACCCGGATTGGCTGATCGCAGCGGATTTGAATGTCCGAAGCCTTTGGCCATTTCGTTAAAATATATGTGATGACTTGAGTGCCCCACGTGATCTTGGATCTACGCTCCTCATCGGTGAGCTGCTTGATATACGTCTCCGCCAGCTGTTCACTCGACGACAACACAGGAGGAAGGATTGGATCATCTGTTGTATCCGAGGAAGAGTGGGGATCGGAAAGATCGTTGAGGTCTTGCATGCGTATGGGAATGCGTTCAGCAGTATAGGAACACCTTTCTGGGAGTGCCTACTGGCCACCCATAAAAAATTTCTGTCTTCGAAGAATTCCTTTGTGGGGTAGTTGGCGTCTTGCGCGGGGGTGCCTACTCTGTGGCGTGAAGGCTCGCCATTTTGCTGTTTCGCTGTTGTTGGTAGCAGGAATCGCGTCTGCAAATGCGGAAACGGATGATCCGCGCGTTCAGAAGGCGTTGGATGCAATAAAGGCGCTTAATGACAGCCTGAGACGCCAGGTGGAAGTCGCCAAAGTGGAAGCGATTCAGCAGGAACGGACAGGACGGAAGAAGGACGTTCCGGATGTTGGCATTGAAAAAGTTCCAGATGCGATCGCGGGGCTTGTGCGCTCCCTTGAGAATCATTTGGGTGCGATTCCCGCGACTGTTGTGATCGACGGATCTTATGTGGAGGTGATCCCCGTCGACGGGGTCTCCGATTCATTCCTGAAGGCGCTTGCCGCAGTGTCGAGGGAACAAGGCGGCATCTATGATCTTCAGGTGGAACAGCTCGACAAGAACAAGGACATCAGTAATGCCGAGAGGTTTCGCCGGTCGCTCTCTAAGTATGGAGTGGAAGACGGAAATCTCGCACTGGTATCTCGGGTCGTTACAAAAGACTCTCGAGAGCGTTTTACATTCGCCCCTCGGCGCAAATCACCTCGACTGTCGTCGGAACCTCCTCCGGTAAAGGTTGCCGGAAAATCTGTCGAGGCGGCACCCCAGACTAAGGTGGATGCGGGTTCGGATCGTAACGAACCGGTGATGTCTGTTGCACCCGAATTGACGCCGGCTGGAGCAAAGGCAAAGGTTGCCGTATTGAAGAATCCGGAGGTGAAGCCGGTAAAAGCGAATCCGACATCGAGTCCGTCCGTGAAAGCTGCACCGTTGCCTGAACCGGGTGTGATTGTCGTTGAGTTGCCCCGCGACCGCGGAAAGGTGCAATCGCAGAACGCGACTGTCGTTGGAGTAATCGCCGCCGGTTCGGAGACTGTCCGTTAAACGCGGCGGTGGAAAGTGTGCAACTGGCTAGGGCGGGACAGCTCGTGAACCGGAACTTCGCGAGCATCACGCACTCCATCGGGGAGTTTGGCTGCGGGAGTTATTCCGGAATCGCTCAGGATCGCGTTGATTCGACGTTCTTCGCGCTCGGCGATAAGTTCGTCCGCCCTGGGCCGGCATTGGTTTCTGGCCATGATGTCATAGCGGTCGTATAGGGCATTCGCGGTCAGTGAAATCTGGGTATCGATAAAGCCGTTTACTTTGCGGACCTCGTAGACGTCCCGCGAGGCGGGGGGCAACTGTGCAGCATCCAATGTTCGTCCCAATGTTTGAAGTTCCGACGTCCCGTAGCGATCGAGAGCCGGGGTATTCTTGCAACGGTAGTTGAGAGTATCGAACATCGCCGGCGTTTTGGAGTTTACCGGAACAACGGCATCAAACGGATACCAGTGCGTTTCCTCGCCTGGTCCTTTCCGTGACCGGTAAAATGCCTGTTTCCGGCCATCCGGTCCGTGGGGAACGACGAGAATATCTCGACGGCAATAGCAGATCATCGGGGGGTCCGCCGGAAGGCCGAATTTCCTTTCGAGGTTGGCCCGTGCGGCCGCTTTGCCGTCTGCGTCTGTCATTGTTTAGCGAGTTTCAGTAATTCCTCTGTTTCCGGATCGAGTGGACCGTCTTCCGCTCTGGCATCCTCGAGGGCTGCTGCGATGTTGCGGGCATGCTCCCGAGAGGCCGGATCGGAGCTCGAGAGGTGACGTTTGAGGGCTTCGGTGACTGTTTCTTCGGGTTCGCGAATCTGAGCCATGAAGCCATGGTAGGACTCGATTGCGGGAGTGTCTACCGATGGGCCGGAGAACGGAGTCGATGTGCCAGTCCCGTGGAGTTCTCGATCTGCCTGACTGCCAGCCTCAGCTTTCGGAATGCGTGATCGACGCCGCCGAGGTGCCACCAAATAAATTTGACCGCCAGGATCGCGAGGGTGAATTCACCCCATCGCTGGCAGCGGATCCGATAGAGCCGGTCTGCTAGGGGCATTGGGAGGCCGATTAGTGAACGGCGCGCAGGATGCCCTGCCAATAGTGCCGGAGGTTTCGGAACCGCAACCTCAGCACAGAGAGGCCAAGGGCCGTTGCATTCAGGCGAAGTTGCTGGAGTTTGCTCATGTCAACAGGGGGTTGTTGTCCTGAGATACGGAAAGGTCTATGCGGCGATGGGTAGGGGTTGAAAAACGGGGTCGAGAACGGAGCGGGCGACGTCTCTGTCCATTGCCAGCCAGTGGGGATCTTGCTCGAAAAAGCGAACAACCTGGGCCGGGGTGCCAAGAGACTCCTTTTCGCTGACCCAGTTCATGAGCCATTTCAGGCCCGCGCTTTGCCCTTCACACCAACAGAGCCCGCAGGCTGCTTCAATTTCGGCGAGGGCAATTTGCTCCTCATCATCGGTGGCGTAGGCAAGTTCACCGGCGGCGCTTGTCAAAAGGTGATACGTCCGAAGCCGGCAGGTTGTTTTCTGCCCACAGAGCCGGATCGTCCGCGCGGTGCAGGAAAGGCGATTCGCTGCTGAATTGGTAAGGCCACCTGTCCGAAGCGCCTTCTCGGTCTCCTGAAGGAAGGGCTGAACCTCGGCGGGGGCGTTATTCACCTCTTCAACGGCGGCGGTGAACATATCCAAAGCGGTGTAGCCGGAGACAAAATCGGCGAGCTTCTGAAGGGAGCTAATGGCCTGCGCGGAGAAAAACCTGTCCATACGGTAAGAGCGGCCCGTTAGCGGCAAAACGTCAACTGGCCCAGGGGCACTTTTCTGCCGGAAAATGCAAAAATTTATGCGCTTCGCGGCTTTTTTGGGGGGGGTGATGTAGGTCGTGAGGCGGCAAGCGAACTTGCCACCTCACCTCCCACCTACCGACCAACATCTTTCACGCCGATGGAACGCATCCAAGGTTTGGGACGAATCGCTTTGAGCCAGTCCACAGGTGATGGGATGCGATTGAACTCCAGAGTCATGTGCAGTTCCCCCAGATAGCGGACGGGGACGGTTCGCCCATCGGAGTTGGTGAGCGTTACCCCGAACACCTCTTCAGCGAGAAAAATCCCGGCGGCGTGGTGGCGGGTGAGACCTGCGGCGAGGGGTGACATGGCGCCGGCTCCGTCGAAGAATTCGTGGATCTCACGATAGTCCTCGGGTGCTCCACCCCAACGTGCGACGGACTTTGATAACAGGACGGGGATCTCTGGGGCGCCGCGGGTCATCCAGGACTGGACGGCAAGGGCGCCGGCCCATTCTTCAGAGGTGGGAATGAAACCACAATCCTCGTGGACGTGCTGTTGGCCAACCTCAGTAACCGGCACCGTGCTTCCATCCGAGGTCGTGATGGTGTCGCCAAAAATCCGGGTCGTTAGCTCGATTGACTCGAGATTGTGGCGGAGGGAGCGGTGGGCCGGATCGGCGATGTGTGCCTTGGTGGCATCAAACCAGGTATGAAGCGCAAGATAGTCCTTGAAGGAACCACCGAACTTCCGCGAGCTGGATACCGCGTGGAAATAGGGGTGTGCCATGTAGGGAGATACCTAGCGGGCGTGAACCGGGACATGGATGACCGTGCCGAATGGAGGCTTCGCGCAATGGATGGCGGTCTCATAGACGGCCCAAATCACCTGATACTTTGGCGGCACAGGCGGAAATGAGCCTCCGAGGTCAGTGAAGTAGACAAGGACCCGTGGGGGGCGTCGTTTCAGCGCCTCAAAGACCGGTGCGAAATCTGTGCCGCCGCCTCCAAGAAGCTGAAAGTCCCGTGGGGAGCGCACAGTCTCGAAGCAGGCAACGCTGGCATCACACGAAAGGAAGCGGAGCGAATTGCCGGTCGCACGTAAGACACCGGCGGCCTCTGCAACGGCTCGCTTCAGCGCCTCCTGCGAGACGCTTCCGCTTGTGTCGATCGCAACGGCAACATCGTGCCCAAGCGAGACATCGCGGCCCATGATAAACGGGCTGGGGCTGGGGCGCCGCGACGGGAGCGAAAGATTACGCTTCGTGCGCGCGGTGCCTTCTTTCACGCACCGACCCAGTTTCTCCGTCCACGGAATCCGGGGCTGAAGGACATCATTGACTGCCCGCTCGATGAAAGCGGGAAGTCTTCCCATCATGCGTGCGGCTTCAGCGGCGGAGGCGAGCGCACAGCGCCAATGATCGTGGAGTGCGTCGATCGTTTTAACGCCTCCCGAGAGACCGAGACCCTGCACGCTGCCGTCAGAGGTCTCTTCGCCCTGATGGTTGGAGCCCGACATGCGGGGAGGGGAAAAGTCTACGTCCCTGCCGATCCCGAAGTTCTCCCGAAACGTCGCGTCGCAATGCAAGCGAGCATAGGCTTCCTCGTAGGAAAGCGGTCCAATCTCTGCCGAGAAGCATCCGCCGGGGATGACCCAACTCTTCTTCAACGTGCTGGCCAGGGACTGGCCGCGGCGCAAAACGGAAAGGTCTTCAAGGGTTGGGAGAGGCGATGTGAGCGGAATGTTATGGTCCTCGCAGTAGTCTTCGTGCAGGAGCCAGTTCACGACGTAATCGTGAGCGATGTTGCAAAGCTCCGGGTCGTGGTCTTTCCCGCGCCAGAAAACGCCGAATGCGACGTGGGCGATCTCATGTGCGAGAAGAAACGCCTGCATCTCCATCGGCCAGCGGAGAAAGAATGCCGGGTTAATGGTGATGTTTCCCAAGGCGTTGATCTGCGCTGTAGGAACCTTCTCAGACGCTTCGATCCGGGCCTTAAAGACGAGATAGCTCCAAAAGGGATAGCGCCGCTGCAAGAAGAGGAGCGCGTTCGACAGGGCGAGATTGAATTGCTCGTCGGTGTTCATCTCAGGCGAAGAGAGCGGCTTCGAGGTTGGGGTCGGTGCAAACCAGCCGGACCAGCTTCTGGAAAGGCTCGGATGCGCGAACCTTGTCGCGAAGACCACGCTGCCGGACGAGACTCCGGATCAGGAAGACGCCGGTTTCGCGATTGGAAGCGAGAAGGCGTCCCGCGAGGCAGCAAGCGGCCTCCATGTAACGATCCGGATCAGACGCTGCGCGATCAATGATGATACCGCAAAGCAGGAACTGGATGTCCCGCTCCTTGGGCAGGTGGTGATTGCCGGGAGTGCGGAACAATTCGTCGATGTCTCCGAGTTTCTGACGGTGCTGAAGGAAAGCGTAGAACTGCATTCCCGCGGACTGGCCGATGTCGCCGCAAATCGTCGCGATGGCGAGCGATTCGGATGCCTTTTCGATTCCCGGCATGGCTGCGGACAAATACTCGTAGCCTGCCGGCGATGCGTAAGTGGTCGCGTCGATATTGTTCGCATCGAAATCCGAGAGCAGCGACGGATGAGCGCCAATGAAGGCAATCACGGTCGGATGGATGGCGTTGTCGTATGCCCATTCCATCCAGTCGTCAGTGCGAACTGTAACGTGATACCAGCGAAACCGCCGGCGAGCCGGGAAGGGGAGATCGTGCCCGGTGGAGCAGGACGGCGGATTCCCGTCTGCAATGTTCATCACATTGTCGCGAAGGGTGAGGTTTCCGATCTTGCGCTCATTGATGAGCCGATAAAGGACGGGGTGCAGGGACTCCGGAGCGCACGGATACTCGTTCCAATAAAGGATTTCCGGGTCGCCATCCGGCATGTGCTCAACGGAAAGCGCCTTCAGGTCGTCAAGCGGGACGAAAACAACAGACCCGGTTTCTTTGTCGAGCATCGGAAGCTGGAAGTCCGTCCGATCCAACATGGAGGCAACGAGGGTGCGGACCTTGGCGCCTTTGGACGCGGCAAACGTCATCACGCTCTGGGTTTTGCCGACGCCAGGGTTGGAGATGAAAATGGGGGTCCGCTTCGATGCGTAGCAAATTTCCAACGCTTCGGGGATTTGCTTAACGGTGATGGTCGGGGCGGAGGTTTCGTTGCTCATGTCGTGAGATACGGGAAGAGCCGTCCGGGCCGAAATGCAGGCGGGGCGGGGCGCCGGCGGTCATTGCCAAGCGCACCCGCCCCACGGCAGGACTCAGTGTGTCAGGAAGGGAGCCATCGTTGCGGAATCAACCGCCCCATCCTGATCCCATTGTCCTAATATTCTTCGTCGTCCTCATCGACCACCTCTTCCAAGGTTTCGAGGGAGAATGCTTCGCGCTCCTCCGGTTCCTCAGAATCAATGGTCCAACATCCGCTTAGGATACCCCTGGCTGCGCTTTCCAGCGTCAGTGTGAGGGTGACACGAGAGCCGTCCTCGCAATCGTTGAACGCCTCATGCTCGGTGAAGACCTTGGCCATGTATGTAACAAGGGCGTTTCTGATCGGCTCGATCTCTTCGTCCGGGATGTGTTCAACGTCGGCAGAAGCGTTGAGCAGGGTATAGCAAACGTCTCCATCTTCGATCTCGGCGATGAATTCGTACGCGAGTCCGGCCGGATGCTTCGCGAGGAAAGCTCCCAATCCGAGGCTGTCCGGCAACTCGATTGGCGTCGATTGCTCACAATCTTCGACCGTGAATGAAGTGTGGCAAACGACGGCCGTTCCCTTGACCACGTTGACCAAAATATCGCCACGGCCGCCTTCGTTGTTATACCAACCATAGCCGGCAACCCGCTCGGTAAATCGCCAAAGGACATCCTCGATGACGTCGGAGAGTTTGCAGCCGTCTTTGTGGTAGGTGTCCACGAGGACAGAACCGAACGGCGTTTCGCACACGAGCTGAGTTGTGTCGATAAACGGCTCCAACTCGATAGCGTCTATGTGACCTTCGTCGCCACCGCCCCCGTAGCTCACCGTCACGTTTGTCACGCCAAGCTGCCGGAGTTGCCATAGCATGCACCTGGACTCAAATGCATGCCGTCCGTATCTGATCCAATCCCGCACTATGGCAGGATCGTTCCCCAGTGAGGGGTCCAACTTGTCCCCGATCGTCAGGCGATAAAAGTCGCCATCCTTTTCGGGTATCTCATTGCAGAGCAACGAGCTGATTATGTAGGCACGAGGAGTAAGTGTATCCATCACAGAGAGATATGCTCACCCGTCTCTGTGAGGGGCTTCGAAGAGCGCGACTATGCGGCCAGCGCCCGGTCCTCTCCCATCAGGTATTCGACGAGCGTCATTAGGTCGTCGCTGTCGATGCCGTATTGGCTGAAAAGCTCTTCGTCGCAAGCCAGGTTATCGCCGGTGGCAACACGAGTGACGTTCGCCTTGCGAAGGAGAAGCCCAAGGATTTGCTCCTCGATGGTGTTCTGACACGCGAGGATTTCGAGATTCACGCTGCTGTGTGTGCTGTCGTAACGCACGAAACGTCGCGCCCATTGTTCCAGCGATGGGAAGTTCCACGGCAACGCCTCTGCAATCACCTCGGACACGCACGGAACATTGACGGAACTGCGAAGCGACTGCTGGGTGGTGACGATCACTGCGCGAGGGCAGCGCATGAAATCACTCAGCAACTTGCGGCGTGTCGGAAACGACGCTTCTCCATTGAAATAAAAGACCTCTCGCCCGGCGCCTTTGCTCTTCAGGAAGTCGGAGATGTTTTCCGCACTGATTTTCCAAATCGTTCCAACGGCAATGTGACTCGCTGTGCTGTTGCGAACGCGGGAAAGGATGTGCTGACGCTTGGAGGATTCATCCAGCGGAAATCCTGGGGCGTGTGTTTCCGGATCAGAGCACGCCTGCTGTAGGACGCGGATCTGTTGGGCGATGGCGAGAAGGGAAGTCTTCCGGGAATCATCTGCCAGTTCTGCGCGAATGATGCCTCGAACGTGCTCTGCGATCGCATCATAGACCGCAAAATGCATCGGGCGCATCGGCAGCGCCGTGGTGGAAATGTGGAGCGGATTCGATCCGCGAAGATCGGAAAGGCGAAGACGGCTACGGACGCACTTTAGGAAGTCCGACAATGCGGCTGCGTTGGGAACTGTTGGCAATGATCGCTGAACGCCGAGGACAGTGGGCTTGTATGGGGCATGAGCCCGGCGAAACTCAACAATTCCTCGAAAGCTCTCGTATCGCTCGCCGTAAAAAGTGTTCGGTTCTTCAACAACGTCCTTCAGGTCAGCATTCCAGACGACGCGGGTCTTGCCGACGCAATGAAATGCCGGGCTGCCAGCGAAAAGCAGGTCAAGCTGGGTGAACAGCTCGGATGCCGAGTTTCGCGCCGGGGTGCCGGTTGCGATTAGCCGTTTCAAGATCGAGCGCGATACGAACAAACCAGAGCGCGTGCGGGCCGCCTGGCGGTTTCCTAACTCGTCGGATTCATCAACAATCAACTGTGTGATCCGCTTCGTCTTGCCGGCGGCACGAAGCTGCCGCTTCAGCTTCTGGAGCGTTGTATGTGTGACAAGGACGAATTCTGGCAGCGGCCCATCAAGTTGATCCGCGCGGGTGATGACAGCGGCATCGAGACCCATCTGCTTCAACGCGCCGGTCCAGTTCATTGAAATCGAGAGCGCGGATGAGATGATGAGGGTGGACCCGTGGCGGGCGCGACGTTCTGCGAGAAGTCGCTTCTGGCAGCGTGCCCAAAGGATGGAGCCGAGGGTTTTTCCACAGCCCATTTCCCAATTCAACAGCGCCCCGGTTTTTGGGAGAACTCGGGCGATCTCGCGAAGCTGCAACTCTTCACGGCGGAACTGCCCGCACTTGTTCACCGTTTCAAATTCTGCTTCGACAAGCTCACGCATGGCGGGCGAATCGGACTCTTCGACCGGGGTGAGCCATGTATTGAATCGCCGTCGAATCCTGCGGACAACCTTGTCGAAATTGAACGTCTCGAACGCGATCGGCTCAGCCGTCTCGCGGGAGTTAAGACCCTGAAGGTTCTCTTCGAGAGTGCTCAGGTCGATTCTGCCGCCCCGGCAAAGCTCGATGTTTTCCCAAAACGATTCCTGGGACCGGAGCGCCGCGGCCGCTGCGGGCGAATAGCTGCGAAGGAAAATGCTGCCATTGCCTTTGCAGAGCCGGACAAGGCGGCGTGGAACGATGTGTTGCCGCTTCACGAGCCGGCGCGTTTCATTGACGACGGTTTCCGGCTTCAGCCGGGTTCGTTCCCACTCCTCGAACTTCATACCGGCAGGCTTGGGCAGGTGGGCTACAACCCAACGGTTTGCCTGCGCCGCCGCCGCGTCCGGATCACGCAACTTCAGTTGGTAGTGATACTTCTTGAACATGTAATCAAGGGACGGGCTTTCCGACATCCGGGACATGGATTGCTCTACGCTCAGCGGCGAGCGCAAAGACGCCGTTGCCCGGAGGTAGCAGGAAACTTCCTTCGCAATAGCCGTAATGTCCATTGACTCAACCGGAGTGGTCGCGCTCCAGTGACGGCCATCAACGCGAGGAAATTGTTCCTTCGTGAAGGTGATGTTGAGCGTTCCAAAGATGACGAGTTTCGCGGACACGCACTTGCATCCGTAACGAACAAACGCATCCTCGGGCAGGTCCACCTGACCGAGCATGACGAAGCGTTTGCGAAAAAACTCAATCGCCTTCGCATCGGTCAGCTCGTCGGTCAGCCAGCCAGAGGGAACAACGACGGCTGCGAGTCCGCCCATCCGGAGATGGTTCGCGACAAACCAGAGGAAGACATCTTCGCTGCGGGCCTCGCCCTTATCGTTGGCCATCGGGCATCCCGGTGCCAACCAGCGCAAGCCAAACGGGGGATTGCCAAGGATGTGAGTGACGGGTGCCGGCGTGTAGGTGCGAATGTCATCCGTAGAAATCATCGCGGTCGGATAAAGGAACTTCGCGACTTCTGCCGCATCCGCGTCGATCTCATTTCCGAGCATCAACGCACCATCCGGAATGTGGTTGAACCATGCGCCGTGCCCGCAAGTCGGATCGCAGACGCTCGACGTATCCGTGATCTCAAGGACGCTCGTTGCCAACCGGCAAATCCAATCCGGCGTGAAAAACTGTCCCTGTTCCCACTCCTGTTTCGCCGACGAGTATTCGTAACGGTTTGCGAACTCCTTGTAATCCAAGCCGTGAAGACCTCCACGCCCAGTGAACGCATTGAAAACGTCCTGCCTCGACGGATTCTCGCCGGCGCGGATCAGCCGAAGGATGCCTGTATTCACAAGGGCACGCTTCTCGTGTGGGACGGGATCGTTGGTCGGTTGGTATCGCACAACCGGAGATACAAGAACTCCTCGCTGGGTGACGCTGTGGCGAGCCGAAAGAAAAAAGGGTGTGGCCACCGTGGGCCACACCCTCAAACGATCATGACGGGCCGGCGACTATGCGAGCTTCCGGCGGTTGACCTTATGCTTGCGACAGGGAAGTGCCGTGATTCCGAGGTCGCGTTTCAGCGCCCGCGCTATCCACTGATAGGCAATCTCGCCAGTGATGTATTGCGTGCGCCGGTAGAACGTGCCGAGGGCGAAGACAACGGCGATCGACTCCAGTTTTTCTCGAATCGCCTCATCATCCGCGTTCTTCTCAATCCGCGTAAAGAGCGAGAAGTTGTCGGGCTGGCGGAGATGCGCGGTGCTGGGAGCCGCATCAATTTCAACGTCGACGTGTTTATCCGTCGGCACAAAGCGGAGCTTGCGGATGTATTGGCGGAAGGTTCTCGGGTCCATGCCTGGAGATACGGAAAGCTGGCGCGGTTACTGAGAAAGACGCGGCGCTGGTGCCGGTGGTCTTGCTGGCGAATCCAGCCTCGTAGCCGGCGGTGTTTTTTCGTATCACGATTTCAGCGGGGAATGGCATTTTGGTTTTCATTTGTTCGCGATGCTTGCGGTATTGGTCGGGGCTCATGTCAATACGCCGCGGCCTCGTCGTCGGCCTCCCGCATCTTGGCGAGGGCGATGGGGCCGCGCACTCCGTGCTTGTTGGCCAGCTCTTGCGCGGCGGCCTCAGCATGCATGCCGATGTCCGTCAGGGAGTCAGGCAGGACCTTGACGATGCGCGAGATTTCGTGGTGGTGGTCGCTGTAGGTATCGACCACCGCGACCTCATACCAGCCAGCGCCGGCTTCCGCAGTGACGACGGTGATTGCTGGCGCGCCTTCCCCTTCGCGGATTTTCGAGATGGAGCGAGTGATGATTTCGGAGGTGTTCATTTTGATTTTTGTTTATCGGCAGCCTCATTGCTGCCGATGTGATGGAGTGTGAGGAATCTCACATGACGCGTAAGCTTTAGGACCGCTGTTTGGTGGTGGGGAGCTTGCGATTCATTGCTAGACTTAGATTGAGGCTTGGGTGTCGGCGGGGTTCCGGAGGCGGTGGCGAAACTCGGCCTGCGAGGCGTAGTAACTCGGGTTGCCCGCCGCCTGCATTTCGCTGGACCAGTGCCAGCCGGTGGCCGGGTCGATGGTGCGGGCGGGGCTGGATGGCAGGATGCCGAGCAGGACGTCGAGCGGGACCGTCTTCTTGACCCACGCCATGGCGGGGAAAAACAGAGGGTCGCCCTCGAGGCTGCGAAGCCATTCGGCGATTGTCGCGCCGGCGGGCTTGGCGGTGCCGAAGATCTCAACAGGGTCGAACTCGGTGAAGCGACGGCCGGCGAGCCATTCGGCCAACATCATTTGTTCGCCTGTGGCGTCGTGGAAGAGCCGCACTTTTCCCTCCTCGCCGTCGCCGACAAAGAGATGGTCGCCGAGGGAGCGCAGGGTCCATCCCGCGCGCGAGCGGACGATGGTGCCGGTATAGGCGAAGTGGAAGTAGGTCTCGCCGCGAGCGCGGCGGTGCATGTCGTCCTGAGTGGGGAGGCGTTTCATGGTCTGGATTTTCCGACTTTAACGACCTGGCGCCGGTCGGGTTGGTGGTGTGGTGTTAGTGAGTTTTCTCACTTTTATTTTCGGGAGTCGGGGAGCGCGGATCGAACCAGTCGCTGAGGCGAATCCCCAGCCGCGCTCTCTGCGATATGTGAGTCTGTATTAGTCATAATGTCCAATAACGGGCAGAATCATGTTGTCTTGGTGAAAAAGAGTTCCGGTAGCGCCAGCACAAACTCCGAAACCGTATCCGCGGCTTCTGCCAGCGCGTAAATATCCTGGCGACGGTGTGTCCGATCGAAACCGTCCAGCCGAATCCACTTGCCGGAGTTAACGCGAACCCAATCCGTGCAGGCGTTGGTATGCCAGCCGGGGCGGTCGCCCTCTCCCGGAGGACAGCAGCATCCGGACATGCCGAACTCGATGGTGCCATCCGGTTTTGGGATCAGCTTATTCATTCTTGTGTATAATTTTCGGGACTCTGTGAGTCACTTTTGGCGTTCGTCAGATATTCAGAGGCGAACCCGATGCGGTAGGCATGAACTCCGGGTGATACATGTGTGACGTAGGTTTCGCCAGCGTCGCGGAGTTTCTGGATACGCTCCTGCGCCTTTCTCGGCATTGGCGACGATGGACACCCAGACCGGATTATTTGCTCGGCGTCACCCGGAAGGTCGATTGTATCCGGCCACCATTCTGTATTGCCGGCAAGCCATTCGCGCTCCCACGCTTCGGGATTGCCGTAAATTTTATAATAGATTTCCTTGCTTGACATCGGACAGCCCAACAAGGCAGTGGGCTCAACGCTGACCGCGTTGGAGCCCTTCGTGTTTTCAGTGTCGTTTTGCGCGGTCATCGTGAGTCACTTTTTGGCGATCTCCTCCTCGATATTGCGAATCACCCGGTCCGGAACACGGTAGCCAACGGCTTTCAGGTGCTTCACCCGTGCGAGGAAAGACGGAAGGTCAGGGTCGTTGAAAGACTGGCCATCGTAAGGCAGGCCGATCTGAACCCGGTTGTCTTCAACCTCGCGAAGCCACCGGATGATCGCTGCTCTACCTCCGGTAGCCGGAAACTTCGGGTCTTTGACCTCCGGGCGCTCCCGACGCGCAGCGACGTGCGTGGTGAACCCGCCGCTAACATCCTCGTAACAATAGAGGTCGCAGTCTTTAGTGGAGAAACGGCAGTAACTCATAACCTTGGTTGCGAATGAAAATTGCGAATGAAAATACGCCTCAGTAATCCTCCGGGCGAAGAATGGTGGTCACGGAACGGTCGCTCCACGAGGCCGCGCTCCCATGTGTGCGAGATACCATGTGTCAGGATACCTTGCACTCACCGGCGTTCCATACGTCGCCCGCGCCTGAGGAGCCTGCCTGTAAATCGGATACCCGTTTTCCGTGTAACCGATGATCTGCATGCCGGCGGGTTGTGGCTGGGCCGGCTGGGGAGGGTAATACGAGCTCGGCCGGTAAGAACTCGGCGGGTAGCTGGGCTGGTATCCACCGGAGTTTGCCGCCGGCAGGACGGCGCCAAGCAGCACGCTCGAGGCATTGCCGGCAAGTGAGCCGATCGCTGCGCTCTGCGCACCGGATTTACCGTTGTAGAGGTAGCCGGTCAACGTGGACACGCCGATGTTTGTGACGCCACGAATGGCCTCACGGCCCTCGGGAGTCAACACCGTGCGGGGGCCATTGACTGTGTCGACAGTGGTGCAGGCGGTGCAAGCGAGTGCGACGCCGGCGAGTGTGATGAATGCGAATATTGTTTTCACGCACGGAGATACCGAGGTGCGGTTTTTGATGGCCGGGGGGATTGTTGCTCGGGAGTTGGGTTCCTATCCTGCTCCATGGAACTCAAACCCCTTTCCTGCATTTTCTTTGCCGTAGGTCTGACTGCCCTGGGTGGATGCAAAGATGCCGCCACCGCCTCAGACGTTCCGGTGGATCCGTGGCATGCCGAGGCAGGCCACATGCACGAAGCTCATGAGTTTGTCGTGGGCTCCAACGAAGATGCGGACCTTCGGATCACGCGCATCGGAGACAATGCGTTTACGATTGAGATTGGCGAAGCAGGCTGGGCGAAGATTCCGGAGGACAAGCAGCCTGCAATCAAGTTGCTGCTACCGGAAGGCCCTGCCAATCAGGCACAGGTCAACGCGGTGCTCGCGATGGTCGAGGGGGCCTTGCACCACGAGGCTCCCATCCATCACGAACACCACGAAGACGGGCACGAATCGGAACAAAGCGACAACGCCCCTGACAAGAATTAAGCGTTCGCTCCGAAAAGAAACTCCCTAGCCAGGAAAAGCGGCGGCAATTGCGGGAGTCGCGGAGCCGCCGGCGATCCGAGTAATGACATCGGCGCGAGCCGCGCGAGATGCCGGGTCAGGTTCACTCTCCATCGCAGACGTCGCGGTCTCCAGCAAACCGGGGAAGGTGGGATCCAAGCCAAGGCTGATGGCGGCGTTCAATGTGTCCTCGGACCTCGCCCAATCGGCATGACGGTGCGCCCAGACAGCGATGGGGTATCGGCCTGACTTTGAAAGGACCTCCGCAAAAGCAACCGCATCACTTTGAAGATCACGCACCGCTTGGGAGTAAACACGCGCAAAGAGGTTGCGCCGCCATCCTGAATCTCCCTGGGGAAAGCCGTGGTCGAGCAGGACCCCGAAATATGCCAGGCGTTGTTCGCTCGTCAGGTGCTTCAGGCTTTCTCCGCTGAGCAGTTCGTCGAGAAGGTGAACCGCTTTAAGCTGGGAGCGTTGTCGTCGATCGTCACGGAGTAGGAAAGTGTCAGAGGCTCCCGCCTTTAGGAGGATGCGGATGAAAGCAGTGGGCTCGCCACGTTTGAGGGCGGCAAGGACTTCGCCGGCAAGCCTGTTCGACCGGCTCGTGAGAAGTTGTCGTGCAGTTTTGGGATTCATGGGACTCGAAAACGCTGACGTCGGGATCCGACGCTATCGAAGCCGAGATATGAACCCCGCCGACGTCTTGGCGGGCCTTGTCTCTTATGCGAGCTCAGGGGCCTCGTATTGCTGCGCGAGCATGCGGCGGCACCGATCTGCGGCGTGGTCGCCGGACTCCGCCCTCTCCAATTCAACGACACGGCGAAGGGCCTTGATCATGGAAGCCCGATCGCCGAGGAATCGATGGACATCTGCTTCGAGTATCGGTTGCTCGGGGGAAGGGACGTAATTTGCCCGTAGGGCGGCTTTCAAATCCTCGCGCGGCAGAACCTTTACGGTCCCATCAGCGAAACGAAATGCGTGAAGGGCGGGCTCTTTGACATCCAGATAAATGTTGTTCGTCAGATCATGACTGACGTTCAGCAGCGACGCATTTCGAACGTGAACGAATTCGCTGACGCAATCGTTCTCGTCGGCTTTGACGACGCAAAGCTCGCTGTCGGGACCGAGAAAAAGCGGTATGAGAAATCCAGGCACGAGGTCCGGGCGACTCTTGAAAAAGCCGATCAGGCGAAGGGATGCCATTCTTAACGGTTTTCGTCAGAGACTCGCCCATGCCGGACCGGTTTCGGTCCAGGCTTTCTTGGCTTGCGTAACCATTGCGCGAGTCAATTCAGGGTCCAAAGTGAAAAAGGTGTCGCTCGCTCCCGACGCAAAAAGGAGATGCGAGGCGTATGGGGTGAGCGCGTGAACATTCTCAACGGTGATGCCGCTGGCGACCGCGAGCGCGGCGTTGCCGACAGCCGAGCGAAGGATGGCAAGTTTGCGAATCTCTTCGGTCTCGTCTTCCGGAGAAAAGCGGGTCGCAGGAATCATGCGGTGCCGCCTTGTTTTGGTCGCTGCCTCGAACGGGTCTGGAGGCTTTTGATGAAACCCGCTCGGATCGATTGAGTCGAAAAAGAGATGGGAGGTGAGTTTGCCCAAAACAGAAGCAACGCGGGAGGCCTCCGAGCTATTGCTTTGGGAAATGTTGTCGGTCCAGGTCATATCCAGACCGTTGCCAAGCGACAGATCGAGGGCAGCCATCGCCGGCGTATTCTTGAAGTGAATGCCAACCATACCAGCCGGCCACTCCTCTTTGATATGGCGCGTTACCGGTATCAAAAGCCCATCCTCGCCCTCAGGATGGACCAAAAAAACACCGTCACACCCCGCGTCGCGGGCAATGTTGGCGTTGGCCATTGCCGCAGCGGCGGTCGAGAAACGGATCACGGGAATCAGCACGGGCACCATCGGCATTCGGCGTTACCAGAATTGCACCTGGTTTGCGAGTGAGACGTTCAGGAAATCTTTAATGTCCGCCACCGGAACACTTAGTTTGCGCCATCCAACAGACTGTGCCAGCGCATAGCCGGACCCGAGCCACGAAGGCCACCGCGCTCGCCCGATCCCGCCGCTTTCGAGGCTTATCGCGCTCAGGAGCTTTTCCGCTCCGCCACACGGCCGCTCACGGATTCAGGGTTGACATTTTCACCCAAATTGCTTTGCTGATCCTGGCCACGGGCCAACGACCACCCAGCTTCCGGCATTGGCTGGGCTCCCTCGGGAGAGCCGTCGAACATTCGGTTCGATTCACCGCCTTGGGAAACCGAGGCGGTGTTTTCGTTCTCACGCTTCTCACGCTCGAATAAACGGACAAGAACTCGTCCCGACTCTCCTGGATTCCCGCTCCACGCGCCTTTATACAGCCGGCTCGGCACGGTAATTTCATATCCATCATTGGATGCCGCCAGTTCCAGGTCATTAACGCGAATCGCGGACCCATATTCCGCATTCACGGCCTCCACTACCTTTTCGGCTTTCTTGTGGAGATGCGCTCTCTCAGCATAATACTGCTGCCCCTCCTGCTCCCGCAGTTCTTGCGCCTTCGTTCGATCTTGAGACCAAGCACGCAGGGACGCGCCCTTGTAAAATCTTCTGTATTTTTGCTTAAGAGCAGAAAACTCATCAATGATGGCCGCCGCTGCGGGGATGCTCTTAAGCGGGATCTGCGTTCCTCGGTCGAAAGAGACCCCTCTGGCCGCGGTTCTCTGGTGAAAACTTACCTGTCCAAACGGCGTATCGATATACAAGACGGATTTGAAGTTCGGCGGGCCATTTGGGTCGAAGCGCTCGCCGTAATTCCACCCGCGCTCATCCGCCAGCCTCAATACTTCGCGCTGAAGCATCTGCTTGAACTGCCTGGCGACTTGACTTCTCACTCCATTTTCCCACATGGCATACCAGAGCCCAACATCTGCCGGGTTCATCTTTGCCAAGCGCTCGTCAGCCTTTTGAATCAGTTCGTCCGCTTCGCGTCCGTAAACAGTTGCCGTGCGAAAGTCCTCTAAATAATCGTCATAATAATTCTCGGAAATTTGCCATTTGCCTTCGGACTTCAAGCGCTCCGCGGCCTCTGCAAACTCCTCCGCCTCACGGCCGCTCGCTGATTCAGGGTTTACTTCGCCGGAAGATTCAAATGCAGAGGGACTGTATCGTCCCGATCCGGAGCGTGTCGTTGATCGATTTCCTCCGTAATCCTCTGCTCCTCCTGCTCGATCCGAAGGGCTTCCTTGGCCATCAAATCCGGGTCCACCTTGATTGTAGCGCGACGCTTGCGACGACGGCGATTCCTCGCCTCTTTGTCGCGCTCGAGAAATTTCTTCCCGGCCTCGGTTTTGAAATACCTGTTGCGATTGGCCTGTGCTTTCTTCGGATGCGCTTTGGCCCACGCCTTCCAATGCTCGCGAGTCTCCGCCGCGCACTCCTCGCATTTCGTCTTCCCGCGCTCCGGCTTGTTCTTCCCGCAACGCCCGCACATTCCTGCCGCTCGATTCTTGGCCCAGCTCATCGCGCGATAATGCTTTGCCTTGAATCCGAGTCAAGTCATGAATGATTGCAGCTTGTTGCTCCCAAATTTCCGCAATCTTCTCCTCGATCTGCGGACGAGCCTCTTCCAGAACACGCTTTTCAAAACTCGCCTTTCGCTCGCCTTTCTTCCGTGTCGTCCGAATGTCGATGTCGTAGTAACGCGGCGCGAATTGTGAGACCTGATCATGATCTGAAATCCGAATTTTAATCGACGCGCGCCCACCGTTCGCAAGTGTCGCGTCAACGAATGGATATTGGCTTTCGGAGACATTCGAAGAATCCCATTCCTTAATTTTCAACGAGGTAATTTCGGGAACTTGGTCTTCGCCGCGATAGATGATATGGCTGCGAATGTCCTTTCCGATGCGCTGAAGGGCGTCAGGAATGGTCGCGCGAAGATCGCGGTAACCTGGAATCTGAACCGCCCACCACGATTCTTCGAGGCGCGCTTGCTCGATCTGTAGATCACCCCTGCGATCGTTTAAGCGTTGATGCTCCGGCGTCCATGTCGCGTTGGCGTATCCGCCATGCTCAGATATCCAGCGTTCAATTTCCTTGATTTCGCGACTGAGCTCCTCGTAACGCGCGGCATTACGAATGTCCTCCGCCTCACGGCCGCTCGGCGAATTAGGGTTTTCAAGATAATCGGAAATATCTCGTGCTCTGGCACCTTGATAGGACTGCTGCCCAGAGGCAATGGGTTTTGGCTGCTCGCTCCAATCGATAGAAGATGGATCGTCCCCATATGCCTCCTTCAACCGTTCGACCTTTCCGCGCTCCTGATCCTTCTCTTTGAAGGACAGTTCAGCGGGATCAACGCTTTGGATTTTGACCTCCGCCTCCCGGCCGCTCGGCTGCGATTCAGGGTTGACTTCGGGGGCTGTCGTGTTAGCCTGCTCTCGGTCAATTACCGCCACGCCCTTTTCGTTCGAGGCTCCCGAAGACGTGGAAGACGCAGCGGATTGGGCTTTTTCTTTGGCGGCCTCGATCGATTTCTCCACAAGTTGCGCCCGGCGAGCCTTGGATTGCGAATTGAGGTGCGTCTGTCCCAGGTCTGCAAAGAAACCACCCCTCGATCCGGGCTTCGGATGATCTGAGTATCGGATTTGCCACAGACGCTCTCCGCTTCGATCATCGATCAAGTCGTAATAAACGGAGTTGGTGGATGCAGATTCACTGCGCCGGATGGTGATCCCATGAGCACGCAGGTATCCACTCCATTGCCGAATATCATCCCGATTGCTGGCCGGTTTTTCTGCCGATTTAGTTGGCGGCACCTCCATCGATCGATCGTAAATGACACGCGAGCGATAGGGCGTTGAATACTCTGGGGTGAGGCGGTCTATCGTCTCCTGCAACTCGGCCACTCGGGCTTTCGCCTGTTTCAACTGCGATTCACTGCGCTTCCGTTTCTGAGGATCGGTTTCCCGCTCCAGTCGCTTCTGCGCGGCATAGGCCTGCCCTTCCTCCACCGAAATACTCCTGCGAGCCGCATTGAGACGGTCGTGATTTTGCCGATAGATTTCCGGCCTGTCGTATTCGATCCGCCTGCCCAGCCGGTCCCTTCCGATATACACCTCCGCCACACGGCCGCTCGGCGAAGGCTGCCCTGGCTGAGGTTGAGCGGCCCGATTGTCTTCGGGCATGAGCCCATCCATAGCAGAATAGAGAACCGCGTCACTCTCCAACTCCCGCCGCATCCGGTCGAGTTCGGCATCACTCGTGGGCTGCGTGATTGGGGCCTCTTCGCGCGGAATGGTATTCCCCGGCTGAAAGCGCGCGTCGGGGTCTTCTGTCACGCCGCCGGGCGCTTCGGTTGATTGGCAAAGGTCCGCATTCCCTCGTTCCTGTTGTTGGGGTTGCTCCGCGTCCACGATTCCGAGTTCAGATTCTCGTTGCATGATGCAAGGAGATACGCGAACAGGGCTATCGGCTGCTCTTCCTATATCGGTATCCCAGACGTGTTTGCGAGGTCGCGAACGATGTCCCATGAAAGGATGGTCCCCGGCTCGATCGGAGG